>ERZ795059.416-NODE-416-length-56482-cov-15.204423_pt1 | contig 56482 bp, 42 predicted proteins | sample MGYA00375143_ERZ795059 | MGnify/ENA primary metagenome ERZ795059 (study PRJEB30188, sample SAMN05720168) | activated sludge metagenome | isolation source: Anaerobic digester | place: USA | collected 2015-01-07 ... | reverse complement strand
TCATATTGCAGGGATCACCGGCGATGTGGACGGGCACGATAGCCTTGGTTCGGGCCGTGATCGCCGCGGCGATCTTTTGGGGATCGATGTTGAATCCCCCCCGTTCAACATCCACCAGCACGGGTCTCGCCCCCGTATGGACAATGGTCTCACCAGTTGCGGAAAAGGTGTAGGGAGTCGTGATCACCTCATCACCAGGCCCGACCCCGAGGGCCAGCAAGGAGAGATGTAAACCGGCCGTGCAGGAGTTGACGGCCACGGCATAACGGGCTCTGGTGAAGGCGGCCACTTCTTTTTCCAATTGGGCAGCTTTTGAACCCGTCGTCAGCCATCCTGAACGCAAGGTCTCCACTACACTGCCGATCTCCTCAGCCCCGATGCAGGGGACATTGAAAGCGATTTTGCGAGCAAGCTTGGCTGAAGCCATCACTCCTCCTGCTGTTCACTTGACTTCAGAAGAACCATAATGATAGGAGTAATACTTGTGCTGATAATAATAGGGCAATACTTCACCCATATCATTCATGACGATACCCAGAATTGGCTTGCCGGTCTCGTCAAGCAGCTCGATGGCCCGTTTGACGATTTCACGGTTTGTGCGGCCGGAAAGTACGACGAGCAGAATACCGTCCACATACTCGGCCAGTTTGAGTGTGTCGCCCACATGCAAAATGGGGGGTGCATCCAGAATGATGGTATCATAGAAGAGGCGCAGCTGGTTGAATAAATTCTCCACTCTGCCGAAACTCAACAGCTCGAAGGGACGGGCAACATTACGCCCGGCGCTGATGACATGCAGGCCGGAATAGGGTGTAGTTTGAATCGCTTGCTGGAGTTCCAATCCATCACTGAGAATCTCTGTGAGGCCATTGACCTGTTCCAGTCCCAGTTTCTTGTGCAACGTCGGGCGATTCAAATCAGTATCCATGACCAGATGATTGCTCTTGGTCGAGAGGGCGGCCGTGAGCGCAATATAGGCGGAAATGGTGGTCTTGCCCTCACTTGCGATGGCACTGGTCACCATGAAGATCTGCGGGATCCGTCCTTCAATCGGCGCACGCATTCGTGCATACAGTCGATAAAACTCGGTAAAATAGGGGGAATGCTCAGAATATTCGCTGATGCCCTTGAGAGTGCCATTCTGCTTCATTGCTTTATCCTTTAGCGAATAAAGATACGATAGATGAGCATAACCGAAACCAGGGCGATGAGGGGTATGGCAACAGCGGCTGCGTACCGTCGATGCTTTTGGCGTGTCAATTCAAGCCGGGTCTCAATTTTCGGGATTGCGGCAAGAACGGGTATTTTGAAATAATTGGTAACATCATCGATGGAGGTCAAACTGGTATCCATGTACTCTCGAGCCATCACCATACCGAGGCCAAGCCCCAAACCTAAAAACAGGGCAATGAACATCATCCGCGCGCGTTGGGGTTTGATACGTTCAAGGGGCCTTTGCGGGGGAGAAAGTAGTTTGAATCTCATCTTGGTCTCAGTGACCTCAGCGGACTCGCGCATTTGTGATCCCTGGTTTGCCTGCAGCAGTGCTTCATAAATCTCGCGATTGATCTGCACTTCCCTTTCCAGTTTGGCACGCAGTCCCTCTTGAGAAGGTTGGCGTCTGATCAAGTCATTATGGCTGGCGATGATCTCTTGCAGAATTTCTGTCGAGTTCTGCAAAATATCCACATCAAGCCGGAGCTCTTCCAATTTGATCGCAGCATCGACCACAGTAGGGCTTTTCGTGCCCAGATCGACCGTGACTCGGTTCCTGATGGACTCATAGATTTGCTCCTTCAATTGGCCGATCTCTTCGTTAAGGAGGATGATCTCAACATCCCGCCAACTGAACTTTTTAAGCAACTCGCATACATCCCTGGTGCGCTTGAGCACACGCTGACGCAAATCGCGGGTAGTCTGATCCAGATCGCTTCTGTAGGACAGGGTGATATCGCGAAGAGATCCGGAAAGAAGCTTTTGCATTTGTTCGCGCTTGGCCTGCAAATCGATATCGGTGGACAGTTTCACCGATTGTATCTCGGACAGCTTCTCGCGGCTCAGTTCATTCTCACTCAAACCCTGGACCGTGAGGGAGGTCTTGAAGGCATTCAGGCGGTTTTCGGTGTCCTCGAGCCGCTTGCGATAGATGTCGAGTTGTTGGCTGCTAAAACTGCTGACCGCGGAGACCGATTGTATCTGACTCTGCTGAGACTCGGCGATCGCCAGCTCTGTCACCAGAGTCGCCAGTCGAAAGGCCTCCTCTGACGAAGGCCCTTCGGCGCTTATTTCAATGAGATTATAGGCCTTCATTCGTGTTGAAATCCGCTTGAAGAGATGTTCAATATAGACCTGCTTGGCAATCACCTCGCGTTCGATGAAGGGATTTTGCGCACAGAGCTGGTCAATTTTCAGGACTACTTTGGGATCCTGCTCGACCTCGAGGCTGTCGAGAAGGCGGAGCAGAAATCCCTCGCTGGTGATTCGCCGACGGAAGTAGTCGATTTCGTTAACCTGTGAGGTGGAGGGGACAAAACGCAACGAGGCGCCTGAGAGCAGATTGGCGTCAACGATCATCACAGTGGAGGCCGATTGGTAGACAGGAACCGTCGTCAAAGCGAGATAGAGACCGCCGGCTAGGGCGATGAACATACTGATGATGATGTAGTAGCGGCGTCGCAAAAGCAGCTGCCACCACATTTGCCAGTCAATGCCTTTACGGGTTGACATATTTGTTGCCTCATCGATAACGGTTTAGTCCTCTGCGGTGACCAGGCTATAGGCTAGCGAGGTCAGCGCTGCACCGGAAAAAATCATGATAATATCCCAAAACACACTTTCGCGAAAAACGCTTTTTCTGGGTACATAAATGGTGTCCCCGCCTTTGACAAGGAAAAAGGAGGGTGAGCTTTCATCAGCATACTTTTTTACATTGACTTTGGTGACGCTGGAGTAGGCACCGTTTTTCCGTATCACCCGCACCTCACTCAGCTTGGCTGTAGAGGTCGGCCCTCCAGCGGTAATCAAGGCCTCAAGCAAATTGAGCTCTTTGTTGAAAGTGAAAACACCCGAGTTGCCGACCTCACCATAGATGAAAAGTACATTCGGCTGCGTCTGCATGGCCTGTATGCCGGTACTGGCAGCTGCACCCACGATGGCCGAAACATAGATATTATCTCCGGGCTCGATTTTGGGCAAGCGCTGGAATTCCCGGTTGCGCAGGACTTCAGAGACATCCACCGACATGGTCCGGGGATCCCCGTCGGCCGATTTACGAATGATCAGCACATTACTCAGATCAGCAGTCTCCAGGGGTCCACCGGCTTCAGAAATGATATCCCACAGATTGGGGATGATCTCAAAGGTGTATTTTTTGGGATCTTTCACATGGCCCATCACATAGACCTTGCGGCTGCCATACTCGGTCACCTTGATGGATACGTTGGTGATTCTACGATTGTAGAGAGAAATCCTTTCTACAATCTTGTCCGCCAGCTGCTCAATGGTCAAGCTGTCGGCCTTGATGATCCCCCCGATGGGCAGACTGATCTGGCCGTTCGCATCAACCCGGGTGGTGACATTCAGATCCTTATCCTGCCAAAAACTGATCTCCAGCACATCGTCCTTGCCAATCATGTATTCCTGTGCCCCTGCATCATAGGCCAGCATCAGAAAGAGGCCCAGTGAAATGATACAGCCGTACATTTTGTGTTTCATCGTTGCTCTCCTGGTTGTCACCTTCGTCAGGGCAAGGTGGTCCCATAAACAGTGTTGCTTCCGGTGGACCGGCCCATCCAGTCGTACACATAAATTCTGTAGTAATAGGTCATATCGCTGCCCAACCCCGTATCATCATGAGTTGTGGTAGCCGCATTGTTTATGATGACAATTGGAGTTGCAGAATTATCGACGGAGGCATTGGTCGATCGAAAAACACGATAACTGGCAAAAGCGGACGATTGGCTTACACTCCAGGAGAGGCGTAAGGTTTTCAATGCGCTGGCAGCCGGCACCGCCAGCAGGACAGCGTCGGGTTTTTCTTCAGGGAGTGTGGTCGCCGAAATGATATTGCTGATACTCATATTGCCGGCAAGATCAGTTGTGTAAAGTACATACCAGTAATTTGTATTAGGCAGGAGTCCGCTATCCTGGAACTGAGTGGTCGCGCGAGTCGAAATCAGGGTGACCTGAATATCGCTGCTGCTCACCGAGGCCTGTGTGCTGCGAAACAGACGATAATGCGCAAAATCCGATTCTGTATTCTGATTCCAGCTCAGTAATATCGAGGTCGTCGTCACATTCAAGGGGACCTGCAGCTGAGCCCTCTGCGGTGCGGCATCTGCAGGTGTCTGACCGCTGACGATATTGCTGCCGGAGATCAATCCCCTCTGATCGTAGACATAGACCCGATAATAGTATTTGTGATTGTAGGCGAGCAGTGAATCGACGCAGTAGTTGGAGGTCTGAATGGAGGAGATGGCCACCATCAGAGAGGTGGAATCGACCTTCTCCACATCCGACCGGAAAAGCTTGTAAAGAGAGAAATCGGCATCCTTGTTGACGGTCCATGTCAAATGGAAGGCCTTGTCTTTGCCCCCAATCCGCTCGGGCTCGAACAGCTGCACGGGCAGTGGAGGATTCTCTATCGTCAAGGTCTGTGCTGAGATATACTCATCGGAAATATTGCCTGCAGCATCGGTAAACGAGCCGGTTATGGATATGTTAAAAACATCCTCGCAAGGCGGGATTTGATAATCCTGGGAATAGATGCCATCATTGGCACTTTTATCACCATGTGTAGCGTCATCATACAGACGTATGGAACCAAGAACAGAGCCAAAGGCGACCACAGCATTGCCATACGGTTCATCCGTTCTCATCTGAAAGCTGACAATATCACCCGTACGATAGGCCGCGACGGCGTTGGGGATCACGAGGCTGTAAATCGCCGCTTTGGCATCCAGGTAGATTTCATCAACAACCGGCGATCCGGTCTGATTGCCCTCCTGATCGAGAAACACGGCGAAGACAGATCTTTTTCCGTCTCCAGGGGATAGTGACCAGGAGATGGTATCGCTGTACAGCTGCCAGGTCGCATGGGTAAAAGATGAGTCCGCTGCAATTTTGACATAACGCGTGCCGCTGGGAGCGATAAGCCTGAGTGTAATGGTGGATGAATTGGTATAGAGTGCACCGTTGTTAATGATTATCGAATAGAGGCCTGGACGAGCGGAGACACCATCCGATATCTCTCCCGTAAAGCCTGCCGTGTTACAAGCTGCGACGTGATAGATGTAACGCTGACCATTGATGAGGCCCTTCTCAACGTAAAAGGTAGTCGTACAGGAATCAATCAGCCTCAGACCGGTCTGAATGCTGTCCTGACGGAAAAGATAGTAAAGCTTGATCTCACCGGAGGGGGCATTCCAGCTAAGATGGACCGAACGGTCACCCACCTGTGCGACCAGATGGGTTGGCGCACCGGGATAGTCCTGGCTCGTATTGCGCAATGGCTCACTCAATTTTTCACAAGCCACGACGGCAATCATAAACATCCACACTGCAAGGATGCTTCTTGTCTTCATGGACCATCCTCCTATAGCGGAACTGTATACGAAATCGTAAAACCGCTGCCAGATGGGAGGGGCTGGCTTACCCCTGGGGCAGCAAGAAATTCAATCTGTCGTAAATTTTTGGGAAAGATAAACAGGGCATCAAGAAAATTCAAGGCATGCAGTCCGATTGCGGTATACAGCATGGCCTGCCGCCACTGGTCGGCCTGCTTCCAGTCCTGATGAGCGGAGTGCAGTCTCTGCCAGGCCGCGGCTTCCCGATCGTACTTGAGACTCGAGATTCGGTAAGAATCCAGCTGCACCCTGTACACGTCCTCGAAATGGAGGCAGCGTTGATGCGTATATCCGAGTGAGAGCAGGCAGGCCGCTTGAAGTCCCATGAGGATCCTGCCCTTCAGAGGCTGTTCGCTGTAATTCTGCCCCCAACCAGTGACGAAAAAGGAGCGCAAAACGGCCTTGCCCCGCGTTTTGGGAGAGAGCATGAAGGTGATGGTCTCGATTTTACGCGTGCTGAAATCGATCTCTCGGGAGACCGACTCATAGCCCCGCTTTTCAGCGAAGAGGCGGTATTTGCCCGCAAGCTGGTAGGGGAAGGTACACGGGGTTTTACCAATGATCTCGTCCTCGATCAAAACCGTAGCGCCGCCCGGCTGAGACTGGATCAGGAAGCCCTTGTTCTCCTGCCCGCTGGTTTGCGCCCCTGCCGTAGTCAGGGGGAGCAGGATCAGAAGGAACGGCAGCAGGGCGTTTGCGCAGCGCCCAAAACAACCTTTGCACAGATGAACCGGAAGACTGGAATGCAGCATGGATCCCTCGCCATTCTCATGTAAAGTTATTCAAAAAATAACGCTTGACAAACTTGGCCCTGTTTTGTAATTTGTGCAGAACAAAAAAAGCCCACCGCGGCCTATGCTCAGGCATAGACCTCGTGTGTGGTGACGCTGCCAGCACTACAGACTTGGCCGGTCTGCTGGCAGCTTTTTTTTTACACTAAAATAACTTTAGCAGGAAGGAATTCTCTGCCCTGTCTGGTCAGATGACTACAGACTGTTTCTTTCCATCATGACGATCCCCCCGAAGAAATGGCCAGAATGGAATAATCCCTGAGCGAAATTGTCGGATCGAAGTTAAACGCTGCAAATGAACAAAGTTGCCACTCATCGATAGAGAACCGCGAGGACAATGCCTCCCCAAAAGCATTCCATGGACGAAGAATAAAACGTGCGGGATTTTGGCTGATAGAAGGTGCGCAACAAAGCCGGAAGCAGTCACGCAGAAGAAGGAATGATAGTCCGGATTTCCAAAGCTTCCCCTAGAACACCTTGATACCGCAAAACCCCCTACCCCTCACCACCAATTGCATGAATTCATTAAGGTTTGTAGCAGGAGCATTTTTGCTTTTGTTCAGGATAATGCTAGGAGTTTTCCCCATGCCCTTTTTTACAAAGGGTTAACCATTGCTGGACTCTGTACAAGAAATATACAGAGCGCGATTCTAAATGTCAATAGAAAAGTAAGTTTTTTTCATCTTTTTAACGGCTATACGCCATTATTGTGCAAATTTCGTGGTTCATTGTGCAAATCTGACCACTAAAGCGCCAATTATGGCTAAGGAATTCCCGCCAGTGGCTTCTTTTGTTCACTCTCCGGGCGAGGGCGCGTGATCCTGCCCCCTGTTCTCGCCAGAATTATCCTCACTGTCGTCATAGCCCCGGTTTTTTCCAGGGGAACAAATCGGCTGCAGCGATTGTTGAAATTACAAACAACCATAATTCTCTAGCATAGGGAGCCTTTTAATGAATGCAATCATGCAAATGATCGTCCAGCAGCTGAGCGGCAATGCCATCAATAAAATCGCCAGGCAGCTCGGAATCGACTCCGCCACGGCCTCCAAAGCGGTCGGAGTGGCTGTGCCGATCCTCATCTCCGCCCTGACCCGGAATTCCTCCACGGAAACAGGCGCCTCCTCACTGCACAAGGCCCTGGTCAAGGATCATGACGGCTCCATTTTCGACAACCTCGGCAGCCTGATTGGTGACGCCTCCGGTTTCTCCGGTTCCGGCATTCTCAAGCACATCCTCGGCGCGGACCAGTCCACGGTCACTTCGCGCGTCAGCCAGACCGCAGGTGTGGATTCCGGCACCATGAGTTCAATCATGGAAATGGTGGCCCCGATGGTGATGGGCGCCCTGGGCAAAACCACCCGGGATGAGGGACTCGATGTCTCCGGCCTAACTGAGCTTCTCACCGGCCAGCAGCAGGAGGCCGAGGCCGAGCAGCCCAATATTTTCGGCTCCCTCAACAAGATGCTCGACAGCGACGGCGATGGCAGCTCGATGGACGAGATTGGCGGCTTCCTGGGCAAACTCTTCAGCTGATCCCATTCCCCTTCCCGCACGGGAAGGTTACTTTCCTCAAGCCAGACCAGCCTGCATGATTCCATGCAGGCTTTTTATATCTGCTGCATCTCCACGAGCTGATTATTGGACAAGGCCATGCTGTGCTGCTGAAACCCCGCACCATCGAACTTCTCGCTCCGGCACGCGACCCGGAAGCCGGCCGTGCCGCCATCGACTGCGGTGCCGATGCCCTCTATATCGGCGCGCCCCGTTTCGGGGCCCGCGAACAGGCGGGCAACTCCCTGCAGGAGATCGAATCCCTGATTCTTTATGCCCACCGCTTCTGGGCCAGGGTCTACATCACCCTCAACACCCTCCTGCACGACGATGAGCTGGAGGAAGCCGTTGCGCTCGTCCATCGTCTCCATGATCTCGGGGCGGACGGCCTCATCATCCAGGATGCAGGGCTGCTGGAGGCCTCCCTCCCCCCTATCCCCCTCATTGCCAGCACCCAGATGCACAATCACACCCCGGAGCGGGTTGCCTTTCTCGAAGGGGCAGGATTTCAGCGGGCTATCCTGGCGCGCGAGCTCAGCCTCGAGCAGATCGGGGCCATACGCCGCTCGACCCAAATCGAGCTGGAGGGCTTCGTGCACGGAGCCCTCTGCGTCTCCTACAGCGGCCAGTGCTATCTCAGCCTCGCCCGCGGCGGCCGCAGCGGCAACCGCGGGCAGTGCGCCCAGCCCTGCCGCCTGCCCTACCGCCTCGTCGACGCGGCCGGCAAAACCATCAGCGGCCGCCGCCACCTCCTCTCCTTGCGCGACCTCAACCTATCGGAACAGCTCGGCGAGCTGCTCGATGCCGGCATCACCTCGTTCAAGATCGAGGGCCGGCTCAAGGATGCCTCCTATGTGAAGAACATCGTCACCTGGTATCGCAGAGCACTTGATCCCCTGCTGAAAGAGCGTGGGCTGCATGCCGCTTCCTCCGGCCGTGCCCTCGCCGCCTTCATCCCCGATCCCGCCAAAAGCTTCAACCGCGGCTTCACCACCTATTTCATCCACGGCCGCGGCAGCGACCTCACCGCCTGGGCCACCCCCAAGCACAGCGGCGAGGCGGTCGGACTGGTCCGGCGCTGCCGGGCCGGGGAACTGCAGCTCGTGGGCGGTGTCCATCCTCTACACAACGGCGACGGACTCACCTGGTTCGACGCGGAGGGGGAGCTGCAGGGGGGCAGAGTCAACCGCGTCGAGGGGGAACGCCTCCTCCTCGACCGGGCCGTCGATCTCCCCCCCGGAACCCGCATCATGCGCAATCATGACCACCTGTTCCTCGAAGCCCTCAAAAAGAGCAGCTGCAGCCGGCTGATTGCCGTGGTGATCGAACTGGTTGAAGCGGAGGGCGGACTGGTGCTGAAGGCGAGGGATGAGGAGGGAGTCGCGGTGGAGCTCTCTGCGGAGGCCATTTTCGAGCCTGCCCGGGATCCCGGGCAGGCCTTGCAGGCGGCGCGCTCGCAGCTGGCCAAAAGCGGGGGCACTCTTTTCGCAGTGCAGGAGGTACGGGTGGAATGGCGCGAGCCCTGGTTTCTCCCCCTCTCGGTGCTCAACCGCATGCGCCGCGATCTCCTCGCTGCGCTCCTTGAGGCCCGGCTGCGCGCCCATCCCCTCTGCCGGACGGCCATAGTCCCAAACGATCTCCCCTTTCCTGCGCGCAGCCTCGATTTTCATGGCAATGTGCTCAACCGCCTGGCCCGCGCTTTTTATGCCCGGCACGGCGTGGCCGAAATCGCCCCCGCCGCGGAATCGGGCATCGACCTGCGCGGCCAGCGGGTGATGACGACCCGCTACTGCCTGCGCGGTGAACTCGGGCTGTGCGGGGGGCAGCTGCACGCCCACGGCTTCACCGAACCGCTCCACCTCATCGATGACCAGAATCAGCGGCTGCGCCTCGATTTCCGCTGCAGCGAGTGCGAGATGGATCTCTATCTCGACGGCTGACCCGCAGCACTCCTATCTCATCGCCACAATACCCAGATAGAGCAGACCAGCAAGGGAGAGGAGCGCTGCAGCCGCCAGGGCCGGCCGGGTGTCCTCCCCCCCCTTTTCAGCCCGCAGGGCGCGCCGGATCACCATCGGCCCCAGCACCAGGGAGTTGAGCAGGAGCGGGATGATGAGGAACCAGGAGGCCTCGAGCCAGCGCTCCGGCATGCCGACCGCCGCCATCATGGCTGCTGCCCGTTGCAGGGCCCCCTCCCCGGCCAGCTCCTTGCCGGCGTGAATGATGAGGTCGAATCCCCGCGTCAGAAAAAGCAGCGCATCGCCGATCACCAGCAGCCAGGCCCCCACCCGCGCGGCATAGGCCAGGGCTTGCGGGCCGCTTCTCCCCTCCTCGCCCTCCAGCCGGCTGTGCAGCACCCCGTAGCCGGCATAGATGACAAAGCCGATATTGAGCCAGGCGGCGAAGCGCAGCCAGGAGGTCGGTGGCAAATAATAGATCAGATAGAGGCAGCTGATGATGCCGAGGACGGGAAAAATGTAGTTTCGGGCGGCATAGAAGAGCAGGGCGGCCCCGAGAAGGAGCCCCGCCTTGAGGCCCGGCGCGAGGGGCGTCAGCAGCACCACCACGAACAGCAGAAGATAGAGGCCGAGAGCCCAGGGCCAGCCTCCGGGAACGCGGAAGGGCCGCGGCCGGTGGGGGTCCCGCCGCCGCATCACCACAATCCCGGCGCTGACCAGGATGAAGGCGAAGAGAGTGCCGATGTTGGTCAGGTCGACCATTTCATCAATGCTGGCCACGGCGGCGAAGGAAGCCACAAAAACCCCGGTGAGCAGGGTCGCAACATGGGGGGTGCGAAAGCGGGGGTGAACCCGCCGGAAGAGAGGGGGCAGCAGGCCATCGCGTGACATGGAAAAAAAGATGCGCGGCTGGCCGAGCTGAAAGATGAAAAGCACGGCGGTATGGGCGATGACCGAGCCAAAGGCGACGATGCCGACCGCCCAGCCCAGGGTCGGACTGGCATGAGCGAGGGCCAGGGTGAGGGGCTCAGCCTGCTCAGTGGCCAGGGTGGTCTTGAGTTCCGGATAGGAGATCAGCCCCGTAAAGACCGCGGCGACCACAACATAAAAAATGGTGCAGATGATCAGCGAGGCGATGATGCCGATGGGCAGGTCGCGGCTGGGATTGCGCGTCTCCTCCGCTGCGGTCGAGACCGCATCAAAGCCGATATAGGCAAAGAAGACGATCGCCGCCCCGGCGCTTATCCCCGACCAGCCGTTGGGGGCAAAGGGGGTCCAGTTTTCCGGCTTGATCCAGTAGCAGCCGACGACAATAAAAAAGGTCAGCACGACAATCTTGATGCCGACCATGACAGCGTTGAAGCGGGCGCTCTCGCGGATGCCCCAGATGAGCACCAGGCTGATGAGGGCGACGATGGCGACAGCGAGGAGATTGAAGACGATCGGCAGTCCGAAGAGGTGGGGGGCGTCGCGAAAGACAGTCTGCACCCCGGCCGCGTCCACAATCCGCGCTGCAGTGCGGTAATCCATCGAGATCCAGTCGGGTATGATGATGTCGAATCCGCGCAGGAAGGTCTTGAAATAATTCGCCCAGGAGATGGCCACGGCGATGTTGCCGACGGCGTACTCGATGATCAGGTCCCAACCGATCACCCAGGCGATGAGCTCGCCCAGGGTGGCGTAGGAGTAGGTGTAGGCCGAACCGGCGATGGGGACGAGGGAGGCGAATTCGGCGTAGCAGAGGGCGGTGAAGCCGCAGACCACGGCGGTGATGATAAAGGAGAGCATCAGGGCCGGGCCGGCGCCCGGGCGGAAGGCGTCGCCGGCGGCGGCGGTGCCGATGGTGGCGAAAATACCCGCGCCGATGATCGCTCCGATGCCGAAAAGGGTGAGCTGCACCGGGCCGAGCACCCGGTTCAGGCGGAATTCGCCGCGCTCCGATTCGGCGATGATGTGGTCGAGCGATTTGATCCTGAAAAGTGCGGCCATGCCCCGGCCGTGCGGCGGTGCTCCCTCTTTCATGCTCTGCGCTCCTGAGGATGGGTATCTGCGGTGCTGCCGGTCAGCGGATTGCATGAATATACATCAAATTGAGGGGCAAATGCAAACCCTTTTGCGGAAATTTTTCCCTCCGGGTGAGTGAGCAGGGGCAGGGCCGCTGGCTTTCAGGTGCGAGAAAAGGGCTTGCATTTCCCCGCAAAATTTATTATCATATAAGAGCGCGGGAGTAGTTCAGTGGTAGAACGCAAGCTTCCCAAGCTTGATATCGCGGGTTCGATCCCCGTCTCCCGCTCCATAAAAAAAGCCTTGCATCCCTTCGGATGCAAGGCTTTTCTGTTTTTGGTGCCCTTTCAGCCCTTGAGAATGCGCTCGGTCTCGCGGGCGATGGCCAGTTCCTCGTTGGTCGGGATCACCAGGACCTTGACCCGGCCGGTGCTGATCTCGAAAGCGTTGTCCTGATTCTTTTCAGGAGCGAGGGCGATGCCGAAGGCCTCGAGATTCCGGCAGCTCCACGCCCGCACGAGGGGAGAGTGTTCCCCGATGCCGGCGGTGAAGACCAGGGCGTCAAGCCCGCCCAGGACCGCCATGTAGGCGCCGATGTATTTGCGCAGGCGGTGGCAAAAGATCTGCAGGGCGAGGATAGAGGCCTCGTCGCCCTGCTCGGCAGCCTCCTCGATTTCGCGGAAGTCATTGGTCTTCTCGGTCAAGCCAAGCATGCCGCTCTTCTTGTTGAGCAGGGCATCCACCTGGGCCATCGAGAGGTCCTCGATCTTGGCGATATAGGGGATGAGGGCGGGATCGACATCGCCCGAACGGGTGCCCATGACCAGCCCCTCGAGCGGGGTGAAGCCCATGCTGGTTTCCACCGAATGGCCCCCGTCGACCGCGGTGACGCTGGCGCCATTGCCGAGATGGCAGGTGATAATCTTAAGCTCCCCGATCGGCCGGCCGATGTACTCGGCCGCCCTCTGGGCGACATAGGCGTGGGAGGTGCCATGAAAGCCGTAGCGGCGGATGCGGTGCTTGCGGTAGAGCTCCATCGGCAGGGCGTAGGTATAGGCCTCGGCGGGCAGGGTGTGATGAAAGGCGGTATCGAAGACTCCCACCTGGGGGACGCCGGGCATGAGCTGTTCGCAGACCTCGACGCCCTTGAGATTGTGGGGATTGTGCAGGGGGGCGAACTGGATGCAGCGGTGCACCCCCTCCTTGACCTTGTCATCGATCCGTACCGAACTGACGAACTCCTCGCCACCGTGCACGAGGCGGTGACCGACGCCGCTGATCTCGTTCATGCTGGAGATGACCCCGTGCCGGGGATCGCTCAAGAGTCCGAGCACCAGACTCAGGGCGGCCTCATGGCTGGGGATTTCGCGCGTCTGCGCGACCGGCTCTTTCCCCACCGGTTTATAGGTCAAAATGGCATCGCTGGCGCCGATGCGTTCGACCACCCCTTTAGCGAGCAGCTCGTCAGTGTCCGCTTCAATGAGCTGAAATTTAAGCGAAGAACTGCCGCAGTTGAGTACAAATATCTTCATGGAACTCCCTCGACGCGTTGCTTGTTCTGTTGATTAGGATTGTCTTTCAAGATGTATAATTTATAAAATTGAACTCTAAAACCAAATGGTTTTATTTTTGTACAGTGCTGCAGGATTAGCTTGAAACTTTGCCGGAAAACCATTATGTTATTAACGCCCCTGCCCCCGCAAACCCGGGAGGAGCCGAACAAGGAATACCAATAGGAGGATGCAATGGCTGAAGAACTGCTTTCCGCTGGCAAGCTCGCCAAGGAGTGGGGCGTCACCGATGCCGCCGTGAAAAAGGCGATCAAGGAACTGGGCATCGAGCCCGATGCCAAAAAAGGCGCCTGCGCCATGTACGGCAAGGCAACCGCTGCCAAAATCAAAGCGGCCCTCAAAAAATAAACAGGAGGTCCCCATGCTTTTTGCCGGTCTCGACAGTTCCACCCAGGGATGCAAGCTGATTGTCCTCGACCTTGATGCGCAGAAGGTCATGCACCTTGACGCGGTCCATTACGACACCGACCTGGATTATGATACGTGCAACGGGGTGATCCAGGGGCTGGAAGCGGGGGCCTCTGAGTCCGATCCCCGCATGTGGATCGAGGCAATCGAACTGCTCTTCGGCCGTATGCAGGACGCCGGTGTGCCGGCGGCCGAAATCCGCGCCATCTCGGTCTCGGGCCAGCAGCACGGACTGGTGACCCTGGATGCAGAGGGACGGCTGTCGAGGCCGCACAGCAAGCTCTGGAACGACTTTAGCACCGAGGAGGAGTGCCGGCTGCTCACCGAAGCTGTCGGCGGCCCCGAGGTAATGATCGCCGAGGTGGGCAACAGCCAGCGCACCGGCTACACCGCCGCCAAGATCTTTCATCTGGTCCGCCACGAGCCCGAACTCTGGCGAAGGACGGCCACCTGCTTTCTCGTCCACAACTATGTCAACTGGTGGCTGACCGGCGGTCAGGAGGGCGGCATTCGCGTCATGGAGCCGGGCGATCTCTCCGGCATGGCCCTCTGGCACCCCGGCACCAGTCGCTGGTCCGACCGGGTGCTCGGCGCCATCGCACCTGATCTTGCCGCCAAGCTCCCCCCGGTCAGGCCTTCGGACCAGAGCATAGGCACGATCGGCCGCGCCCTGGCGGAGCGATTCGGTTTCCATCCGGAGTGCCGGATCGACGCCGGCTGCGGCGACAACATGTACGGGGCCGTTGGCACCGGCAACGTGGCGCCGGGGCTGGTGACCATCAGCCTCGGCACCAGCGGCACGGCCTATACTGTCCTCGAGGAGCCTTTCATCGACCCCAGCGGCGAAATCGCCGCCTTTCGCGACAGCACCGGGCGTCATTTCCCCCTGCTCTGCGTCTCCAATCTGGCCAACGGCTACAACGCCATCATCGCCGAGCACGGGCTCAGCCATGCCCGTTTCAATGAGCTGATGGCGAAAACTCCAGCGGGCAATGAGGGCAGGATACTGATTCCCTGGTATATGGGCGAGCGCACCCCGGATGTGCCCCTGGCGGCCCCCCTCTATTTCGGTTTCGGGCTGGCCGATTTCACCGTGGAAAAGCTCGGCCGGGCCGTCCTCGAGGGCCATATCCTCAACCTCTATGACGGCTACCGCAAGATGCCGATCGAGGCGCGCGAGATCCGCCTCACCGGCGGGCTCTCCCAGTCGCCAGCCTGGTGCCAGGCCATCGCGGACATCTTCGAGACCGAAGTGGTGCCGGTCGAGGGTGAAGGGGCGGCGATGGGGGCGGCCCTGCACGCCGCCTGGGTCTACGAAAAGGAGAACGGCCGGGAGGTTGCCCTGGCTGACCTGGTGCAGCCCTTCATCCAACTGCGCGAGGCCATGCGTAAAAAGCCGGATCCCGCTCATCTCGACCTCTACCGGCCGATGAAGCAGGCCTTTTTCGCCCTCAGCGCCCGGGTGCGCGGAATGGCTGGGTCCGAGGATCCCTTCATCTGGCGCCAGCGCATGCAAATCCAATCCTGAAGGAGGCGGGCACGACATGAAAAGAGTACTGCACTGGCTGGTGGCCATCTTTATCCTGCTGGGCGTGGTCTGGCTGCTGCGCTCCTGGCTCATGAGCCGGGTCTTTTATCAGCCTGACTGGTATCGCGACCAGCAGGCGGCGGATGCAGATTGGCGAAATCCGCCGCAACCTTCCGCAGCCCGGGAGGAGAGTCCTGCGACCGCTGTGCAGCCGGAGGCCGGTACGGAAAACGAGCCGGCCGGCGGTCTGCCCGAATTCCCGCCCCTGCCGCAGCCGCAGGCGCCGGTCGCTGAGCCTGACCGCACCAACCGTGAGGGCGTCTCTGCAGCGGAGGCGCCGCGCACTCCCGCCGGCCGCGCACTCACTCCCCTGCAGCGCGCCCTCGAGCAGAAGGGCACGATGCGCATCAGCGCCGACGAATTCGTCCCCATGCTGCTGGCGGAAATGGCCGGCCAGGACGATTTCGATCCCTATGATGTTGTGCGCGGGGCCAAGACCACCATCCATCGCGACCGTATGATCATCGAGATGATGGTCAATCTCGAAAAAATCCCCGCCGATCAGCTCACCCCGGAGGGGAAGCGCATTCTCGACCAGATCAGCGGACTGCTGCCCGCGAAGGCCCTGCAGCAGGTCTATTTCAAGGGCGATCTCCGGCCGGTGGCGTCGGGCAAGCGCATTGTACTCGCGGAGGCCTCGACGATCAGCGTGGGGCGTTTCAATTTCAGTCTCGCCGATCTCAGAAAGCGTTTTCAGATCGATCCCGCCATCGACATGAGCCATTTCGCCTTCAGCCGCTTCGAGCTGCAGGAGGGCTCCATTGTGCTGCAGCGCTAGCCGGCAGCTGCGGGGAGGAAGAAATGAAGACCATGCAGGGCGATGGCGGAGAGGTCATCCCTATCACCTCGATCGATGATCCGCGCATCGCCGATTACCGCCTCCTCCGCGACCGTGCCCTGATGCAGGAGCGGGGCCTCTTCATCGTCGAGGGAGAGAATCCGGTGCTCCGCCTGCTCGCCAGCCCCTGCCGCGCCGCCTCCCTCTTCGTCAGCGAAAAACGGCTCGGCCGCATCGCCCCCTTTGTCCCGGCCGGCACCCCTCTCTATGTCGCCGCTGAAGAGCTCCTTGCCCGGGCCCCCGGTTTCACCTTTAACCGCGGCGTCATCGCCTGCGGGATCCGTCAGCCCCTGCCTGCGCCGGAGCAGCTGGTGGCGCAGCTGCGGCCCCCCGCCCTTGTCGTGGTCTGCGCGGGGATTGGCGACGCTGAAAACCTCGGCCAGATCGTACGCACCTCCGCCGCCCTCGGCGCCGGGGCTCTGCTCATCGGAGAGGGGACCATCGATCCCTTTTACCGGCGGGTCATCCGCGTCTCGATGGGGGCCCTGTTCACCCTCCCCATCGCCGAGGGCGGAGACTTGCGCGCAGCCCTGCCCATGCTGCGTGAAGCGGGTTTTCGCCTCTACGCCACCCACCTCTCCCCCGACTCGACCCCTCTGGAGGAGAGCCGGCCTGCCCCCCTGAGCGCGATCCTCCTCGGCAACGAGGGCAGCGGCCTGCCCCCCCAACTCACCGCGCTCTGTGATGAGCGCATCACCATTCCCATGGCGCGGGGCGCCGATTCCCTCAATGTGGCCGCCGCGGCCGCCATCGTCCTCCATCACTTCCGCAGGTGAGCCCTGCAGCGCAGTGAGGCAGCCCCCGGCGGCCTCGCGGCCAAATTGCTTGGTTTTCTCGTCCGGAATCGGTATCTTTTGTGACGTAAACCACCTCATTTACAGGAGAAGAATGTGGCTGCCAAACAATACGACCAGGCGCCCGCCCTGGCCATCGACACCCAAAAGAACTACCTCGCCCGGCTCGAGACCAGCCGCGGCATCATCGAACTGGAGCTCTACCCCCAGTATGCCCCGAAGACGGTCAACAATTTCGTCTTCCTCAGCCGTGAGGGTTTTTACGACGGCGTCACCTTTCACCGTGTCATCGCCAATTTCATGATCCAGGGCGGCGATCCGACCGGAACCGGCCGCGGTGGTCCCGGCTACCGCTTCGAGGATGAATTTCGCGGCAATCCCCTCACCCATGAGACCGGGGTGATCTCCATGGCCAACGCCGGACCGGGCACCAACGGCAGCCAGTTCTTTATCACCCACTCCCCGCAGCCCCATCTCAACGGGCGCCATACCGTCTTCGGCAAGGTGGTCAAGGGGCAGGAGGTGGTGGATGGTGTGCGTCAGGGCGACATCATCACCCGGGTAACCATCGAGGAAAAGTAGGCCGGCAGCCGCGTGGAACAACCCCGCAAAATATCCTTTTACACCCTGGGCTGCCGGTTGAACCAGGCCGAGACCGCGGCCCTGCAGAACCGCTTCAGCGAGGCAGGCTATGAGATCGTCGATTTCAGGGAGCCTGCGGATGTGGTGGTGATCAACACCTGCACGGTGACGGAGAACGGCGACAACGATACGCGGCGGCTCGTGCAGCGCATCCATCGCGCCCAGGCCCGCGCACGCATCGCCCTCATCGGCTGCCAGTCGCAGATGCAGGGCGAGGCCCTCTGCCGCCTGCCCGGGGTCAGTTGGGTGGCCGGCAACGCCGTCAAGATGGAGCTGCCGGAGATTATCCGCAGCCACAGTGAGGGGCCTCCCTTGCTGATCGCCCCTCCCCCCGGCCGCGGACGCTTTACCATGCCGGCCCCGGCCATCGATCGCAGCCACACCCGCGCCAATCTCAAGATCCAGGACGGCTGCGATTTTTTCTGCTCTTTCTGCGAGATCCCTTATGCCCGCGGCCGCAGCCGCAGCCGCGAGTTCGATGACCTTATGGGCGAAGCCCGGCAGCTCATCGCCGCCGGCCACCGTGAAATCGTCCTCACCGGAGTCAATATCGGCACCTGGAGCGGGGAGGGCAGGCAGCTGGCCGATCTCCTCGGCGCCCTGACCGGGCTGGCGGGGCTGGCACGCCTGCGCATCTCGTCGATTGAGATGACCACCGTACCGGAAGAGATCTTCCAGCTCATGCGGAGCACCAGCCTCTGCCGCTTTCTCCATATCCCCGCCCAGAGCGGCAGCGACCCCATCCTCAAGGCGATGCACCGCCGCCACAGCGCGGCCCAGTTCGCGGAGCTGATCCGCCGCGCCGCCGCAGAGGTGCCGGAAATCTGCCTGGGCACAGACATCCTCACCGGTTTTCCCGGCGAGACCGAAGCTCTTTTCGCGGAGACCTGCGACCTGCTCGAAGCCCTCCCCCTTGCCTACTTCCACGTCTTCAGCTATTCGGAGCGCAGCCACGCCCGCAGCCGTCTCCTCCCCGGCAAGGTGAGCGAGGAGGTCAAGGCAGAGCGCAGCGCCCGGCTGCGCCGGCTCAGCCTTGAAAAACGCCATGCCTGGTTCCGCCGCTTCCTCGGCACCCACCAGCTCGTCCTCTTCGAGGAGGAGAAAAAGGGCGTCTGGAGCGGCGTGACCGACACCTTTATCCGGGTGCGCGTACGCAGCGCCGGCAACCTGCACAATCAGCTGCGCACCGTCCGCCTCGAAAGGATCGAGGAACTCTCGGTATTTGGGACCCTCATCACAGCATGATAAAAATCTATGGATCGAAAGTGAAACACCCGGCGTGAAAGTATATATCGAAACCTATGGCTGTCAGATGAACGAATATGACAGCGAGATCATCCGCGCCATTCTGGACGAGGCCGATCTGGAGAGCACCGATGCCCCGGAGCAGGCGGATGTGGTGCTGATCAACACCTGCGCCGTGCGGGAACACGCCGCCTTGCGGGTGGTCAACCGCATCCATGAGATCCGCCGCCTGCCCAACGGCGCCAGGCTTCGCCTCGGCGTGGTCGGCTGCATGGCCACAGGGCTTAAAAAGCAGCTGGGCGGAAACCGCCGGCTGCCGGTCGACTTTTTCGCCGGGCCGGACAGCTACCGCCGCCTGCCCGGGCTGATCACGACCGCTGCAGCGGAAAAAAAAGAACTCTACGCCGCCGAGCTCTCCGACTTTGAGACCTATGCTGACATCTATCCCCTCCGCCGGGGCGGGGTCAACGCCTGGATCGCAGTGATGCGCGGCTGCAACAACTTTTGCTCTTTCTGCATCGTCCCCTTTGCCCGCGGCCGCGAACGCAGCCGTTCGCCCCGGAGCATCACCGATGAGGTGCGCCGCCTCGCTGCCGATGGCTTTTGCCAGGTGACCCTGCTGGGACAGAATGTCAATTCGTATCGTTATGAGCAGCACGACTTTGCCGCCTTGCTCCGGGAGGTGAGCCGGATCGAGGGCATCAAGCGGGTGCGTTTCACCTCGCCCCATCCCAAGGATTTTCCCCTCCACCTCGTCGAGGTGATGGCCGAAGAGCCCGGTATCTGCAAGCACATCCATCTCCCCGTCCAGGCGGGCAGCGACCGCATCCTCAAGCTGATGCGGCGCACCTATACCCGAAGCGACTTTCTCACCCTGGTGGAGAAGATCCGCGCCCTCATCCCCGGGATCGGCCTCACCACCGACATCATCGTCGGCTTTCCAGGCGAAACCCCCGGCGAGTTCGATGAAACCTTCTCCCTTCTGCAGGAGGTCGAGTTCGATGCCGCCTACATCTTTCAGTATTCAGAGCGGCCCGGCACCCTGGCGGCGAGAAAATATGCCGACGACGTTTCCGGCGAGGAGAAGAGCCGGCGCTCAGTCCTGCTCAACGCCCTGCAGAACGGGATTTCGCTGAAAAAAAAGCGCGCCCGCATCGGCCGCATCGAGAGGGTGCTGGTCGAGCAGGCCGGGACGCGCAAGTCCCGCGCAGAGAGCCAGGGGCATACCGACGACAACCACCTGGTGATCCTGCAGGAGGGGAACTTTACGGTGGGCGAAATGGTGGATGTGCGCATCCACGACGCCACCGCCCATGTGCTCAAGGGCCGGCCACCGCTCTAAAAACTCCTCCGCATCCCTGCGCGGCTGCCGTATATTTATCTAGCCGGAGGAAGAGAACAAAGCCGGCCCGCTTTCCGGACCGCGCCTCCGCCACATCGCACCTCTTTGACACGAGGAAGAGTTTGAAAAACCTGAAACTGATCCACGCCGCCGGTCTTCTGCTCGCCCTGGTCCTGCCCCTGCGCGGTGCCGATCCCGATTCGGCCGCGCTCAAGCTGCATCGCGAGCTGCTGACCATCGACACTCACTGCGACACTCCCCTGCATATGCTGGATACGACCTGGGATATCGGGGCCGTCCACCCGTCGGGAACGCGCGACCGTGGCAAGATCGACCTGACGCGTATGGAGAACGGCAACCTTGACGCCCTCTTCTTTGCCGCCTTCGTCTCCCAGCGTGCCCTGACCGAACAGAACTACCGAGAAGCCCGCGCCGCTGCCGAACATCTGATCGGGCTGACCGAGGGCATGCTGCAAAAATACCCCGAACGCATCCGCCTTGCCGCCACCCCTGCCGAGATCCGCCAGAACGAGCGCGACGGCGTACTCAGCGCTTGCGTCGGCATCGAAAACGGCTTCGCCCTCGGCCACGACCTGACCGCCCTGCAGGCCTTCCGCGCGCGCGGGGTGCGCTACGTCACCCTCTGCCACACCCGCGACAACGATATCTGCGACTCCTCTACCGATCCGGGCGCCGATAGCTGGGGAGGACTCAGTCCCTTCGGACGCCAGGTCATCGCCGAGATGAACCGGCTCGGCATTCTGGTCGACCTCTCGCACGCCTCCGACGAGGCCTTTTTTCAGGCCCTCGCGGCATCGAAAACCCCGATCTTCGCCAGCCATTCCTGCGCCCGCGCCCTCTGCAACCATCCCCGCAACCTCAGCGATGAGATGCTCAAGGCCCTCGCCGCCACGGGAGGGGTGATGCAGATGTGCATCCTCAGCGAATATGTCAAGGCCATCCCCGCCAACGCCCGCCGCGAGGCGGCGCAGGATTCCCTCGACGCCATCTATGGAACCTGGGAATCCCTCAGGGAACCGGTCGCTCGCAAGGCCAAGCGCGAGGCCTGGAACGAGGTCGACCGCTTATATCCGCGCACCCTTGCGACAGTCGCTGATGTCTGCGACCATATTGACCATGTCGTCAAGCTGGTGGGGATTGACTATATCGGCATCGGCACCGACTTTGACGGCGGCGGGGGGGTGAATGGCTGCAACGAGGTCTCGCAAATGAGCAATATCACTGCCGAGCTGCTGCGGCGCGGCTACAGCAGGGAAGACCTGGCCAAAATATGGGGGGGCAACTTTTTACGCGTCTTTACCCGCGCCCTGGAGGCCGCTGAAGCAGAGTAATGAAAAAAATCGATCCCAACCTCCTCGCCATCGCCTTCACCGAGCACGACCTCTGCACCCGCTGCGGCACCTGCGCCGGGGCCTGCCCGGTCGGAGCGATCACCCTGGATGAAAACTTTTTCCCGGTGCTCGATGCCGACGCCTGCACCGAGTGCGGACTCTGCGCCCGCGTCTGCCCCGGCGGCAGGGTCAACTTTCTCGACCTCACCGAACTCACTTTCGGCCACCGCAATCCTGCGACCCGCTTCGACGGCCATGTCGAGGCCACCTACGTCGGTTATGCCGGCGATAAGCAGCTGCGCCGCGGCGGCGCCGGCGGCGGGGTGATCACCGCCCTGATGTGGGATCTGCTCCAGCGCGGCCTCGTCGACGGCTGCATCGTCACCCGCATCAAACCGCAGCAGCCCTGGCTCGGCGAGGTGTTTATTGCGCGCTCCCGGGAGGAGCTGCGCGCCAGCCAGCAGTCCAAGTATATCATCATTCCGGTCAACGAAATCCTCGCTGCAGTGCGCGACACCCCGGGCCGGTTCGCCTTTGCCGGGCTGCCCTGCCAGGTGCACGGCTTGCGCCTGCTCTGCGCCGAATCCCCCGCCCTCAAGGAGAAGATCCGGGTGGTCATCGGCCTATTTTGCGCCTCCTCCCTCGAGCCCTATGTCGCACGCGAAATGCTGACCTGCCGCGGCATCAAACCCGATCAGATCCGCGGCTTCGAGTTCCGCGGCGGGGCCTGGCCAGGGAAGATCCGCGCCACCCTGCGCGACGGACGGATCAAACAGCTCCACTATTCCAATTTCAAGGACGGGGCGATCAACTACCTCACCTATCTCTTCAGCCCGCCGCGCTGCCAGACCTGCATCGACGGCGCCGCCGAGTTCGCCGATATTTCGGTCAGCGACGCCTGGACACGGGACGAGTTCGGCAACTACTGCTTCGAATCCCATTCCAAGCTGCTGGCACGCACCCCGCGTGGGGTCGAGGTGATGAAAGAGGCCATCGCCTCAGGAGCCCTGGTGGCCAGCGATGTGACCGCCAACCGCGCCTACCAGACCCACAAGCTGCACACCCAGAAGAAGGGGCTGAACTCACCCCTGCGGGTGGGCCGCCTGCGCGGGGCCGGCAAGATTGCTCCTCTCTACGACCGGCCCGCGCCCGAGGCTTCCGCCCGCGAGGTCCTCGCCGAACGGATGGAGTCTGCCATCATGGCCCTGGGACGCGTGCGCTCCATCCGCCTCCCCCTCTTCAAGTTTCTCACATCGCGCTACGGCATCCTCTTTGTAAAGATCAGGCAATGGAGAAAAAGCCGGAAATACCGCCGCAAATAGCGGCCCATGACCGGGGAGGCCAGCTGTGAAATCCCCTCTCCGCCGGCTCATTCCGGTGGCCCTCTGGTTATTGCTCTTCCCCCCCCTCCCCCCTCCCGCGGCCGGGCAGACCGGCCAGGAAGAGGGGCAGCCCCTCAAGGAACTCCGCTTCGAGGGCAATGACCACTTTTCGGATGGCGAACTGCGCGAACAGCTCTTCCTGGTCGCACGCACCGGCCTGGCCCGCCTCCAGTTCTGGCGCAAGGGTCCGGTTTACCGCGAAAGTACGATGCAGCGGGATCTGCGCGGCCTGCTGCGTTTTTATCAACGGGAGGGGTTCATTCATGCCCGCATCGAGGCCGCCAGCTCGTTCATTTCCCCCTCCGCCGTGCGTCTCACCTACCAGATCAATGAGGGGACACGGGTCGCCATCGCCTCCGCCCAGGTCCGCCTGGCCGATTCGAGCCGGGCCGTGGTGGAGGTCTGGGAGAAGGCGAGGGTGAAGATGATCACCCAGAGCGGCTCGGGCTATAGCGACGCAGCCGTCCAGAACGATATGCGGAGCCTCAACACCCTCTTCGCCAACCAGGGCTATGCCTATGCCGAGACGCGGGTGCAGCCCCGGCTGGAGGATCAGAACCGCATCGTCCAGCTCCTTTATGAGGTCGATCCCGGCCCCCGCTGCCTCTTCGGCCCGGTCACCATCCTTGGGGACAGCATCATCAGTCCGCGCACCATTGAAAAACAGCTCGCCCTCCGACCCGGTCGGCCCTACAGCCAGAAAAACCTTGAAAAAAGCCAACGCCAGATCTACCAGCTCGGGGTGTTTCAGTATGTCACCGTCAAGGCGATGCTCGATTCCATGGAAAATCCCCTCCTCCCCGTCGTCATTCAGGTCAAGGCCGCCCCGCCCTGGACCATCAAGACCGGCATCGGCTACGGCATGGAGGAGCGGCTGCGCCTGCTGGTTGATATCCGCAAGCGCAGCTTCCTCGGCGGCGCCCGCAGGCTGGACCTCTATCTGAAGCACAGCAGCCTCGAACCCTATTCAATCGATCTCAGAATCACCCAGTTTGGCTTTCCGGCTCCCCAGACCAGCCTGCTCCTCAACCCCTTCTTCCTGCGTCAGCAGGAGCCGGGCTTCACCGTCGACCGCACGGGAGTCAACATCGCCCATCAACAGCGCTTCGCCACCTATACCGACGGCTCTCTGCGCTATACCCTCGAGCAGGATTATCTCAAGGTGAGCGCCCTGACCCGGGAGCAGACCCTCGACAGCAGCCGCATCGCCCTCTATCACAAATCCTATTTCACCCTTGCCATGGCGCGGGACAACTCCCTCCCCCTCTTCTATCCGCGCAAGGGGCTCTATACCGCCGCCACCGTCACCTGGGCCGGGGTTGGATTCCAGAGCGATTTCCATTTTCTCAGGCTGCTCGGGGAGGTGCGGCACTATCAGCGCGTGGGCCGCACCAGCGTCCTGGCGACGCGGATAAAGGCTGGTTCGCTGCGCCGGCTCGGGCCGGACCGCTTCACCCCCATCGAGGAGCGTTTTTTCACCGGCGGCGCCTCCTCGGTGCGAGGCTGGGGCCACAGCGAGATCGGACCCAAGAACAGCGCCGGCCTTCCCATCGGGGGCAACAGCCTGCTTGAACTGGGGGTCGAACTGCGCCGGGAGTGGGCCGGGCCCATCTCCGGCGCCCTCTTTTTCGATGCGGGCAATGTCTGGCCGCGGCTGCACGGCCACAACCTCGGGGATCTCTGCACCGCCGCAGGCGCCGGGCTGCGCTATCGCACGCCCATCGGGCCGATCCGGCTCGATTTCGGTTGGCCCCTCAATCGCAGCGGCAAGGGCGTCCAGTTCCATCTCAGCGTCGGTCAGGCCTTTTAGGAAAATGTCATGCGCCGTTTCCTCAAAATAACCGCAATCCTGCTCGTGCTGGCCTTGGCCGCCGGCCTCGTTGCCCTGGGCATCCTCTATCAGAGCGGCGACCTCCACCGCCGCGCCCGGGAGGCCGTTGTTAAACTGGCCACCGGGGTCTTCGACGGTGAAATCGAGTTCGGCCGCATCAGCGGCTCCCTGCTGCAAACCCTGCAGATCGAGGATCTCCGCCTCTTCAGGGGGGCCGATACCCTCCTGCAGGTCGACACTCTGCGCTGCAGCTGGCGCCCCATCAACCTGCTCTGGGGTCACCTCACCCTCCACCGCGTCGAGTTCATCGGCACGCGCATCGCAGTGCATCAAGCGGGCGACGGTAGCTGGAACTACGAGCGCTATCTCAGGAATGCGGGCGAGCCCTCCGGCCGAAAGTGGACCCTGCAGCTCAAATCCCTCCGCCTCCGCGACACCGCCGTGCGGGTGCAGCCCGCCGGCGACAGCCCCGCCCCGGTTGTCCTCCGCATCCCGAATCTCGCCGCCGGCGCCCGCCTCTCGCCCGCAGGTTGGCGGATTGGGCTCGAAGAGGCGGAGGTCTCTCTCCCCTCTTACGGTATCAGGATTACCCGAGTGCAGGCTAAAGCTGCGGGCAACGAGCGCGGCCTTGTTTTGGACCTCTCGCACCTTGAAACCACCGCCTCCCGCATCAAGGGCAGCCTTGAGGCCGCATTCGGACCCGGCGCCCCCGTGACCATCACCCTGCACGCTGATTCTCTCGCCGCCGCTGATATCGCCCCAGTGACCGGATGGTCCCCCCCCTTCGCCAGGATGGGGATTGACATACGCGCTGCGGGCTATCGCGATTCCATCGCTGTCGAAGTGAAGGCCGGTGCTCCCGAGGGGAACGCGGAGTTGAAGGGCTGGTTGAAACCAGCCGAAGCCGCTGCCGGCCGGTTGATCCTTGCCGGAGTGCAAACCGCAGCGCTGCTGGGAAGGTCTGGAGAGCTCCGCGCTGTCGTCGATTTCGCCGGCAGCGGCTTCAACCCGGCGGAGGCGCAGTGGCAGGCCAGGGGCAGGATGCACCATTCCCTTCTGGACACCCTCGCTCTCGGGGAGATCGGCTTTGATGCGCACCTCGCCGGCAGCACCCTCTCCCTGCTCGCCGATGCCCCGGCCGGGCACGGCCGGATCAGGGCCTCCGGCCGGCTCCGGCTGGAGCAGGATCCCCACTATGACCTGCACCTCACCACCGAAGGGGTGAATCTGGCCGACTGGAGCGAGCGCCCCGGCCTGGAGAGCAGCCTCAACCTCGATCTCCACCTTGAAGGCCGTGGCCTCAACGGCGCCGGAGCCCGCGCCTCGGCCCGCCTCGCCGGCCATCCCTCCGTCATCGCCGGCTTTGTTGTCGACAGCCTCTACGCCGCCGGCTGGATCAAGCCCGCCGGCATCGAACTCGATACCCTCCAGCTCACCGCCCCGGGCCTGAAGGCGGAGGGCAGGGGCAGCTGGCGCACGGATGGCCCCCTCAGTGCCGGCCTGACCCTCACCCTCATAGAACACACCAGCCTCCCGGAATGGCTCGGCGCCGATTCGATGCGCCTCAATGGCACCGTGCTGGCCGCCCTCTCCGGGACGACCGATTCTCTCGCCCTCAGCGCTACCGCCCGCCTGCGTGAGAGCGCCTACGAGGCCTTCCGGATCGGGAAAATCACCGCCGACCTCGACGGGCTCTGGAACGGCCGCCCCCAGGCTGCGCTGCGGCTCTCCGCCGCCTCCCTGCACAGCGGCGAAAGCGCCCTGGCCGACTCTTTCTACGTCGACGGCCGCTACGACGATGGGCTCATCAGCGCCGAGAGCGCGATGACCCTGACCGACAGCCTCAGCGCACGCATCGTCCTCCAGGCCGCCCGAGGAGATTCCCTCTGGGAGTTCAAGCTGCCCGGACTGGAACTCCGGGAGCACAGCGGCCTCTGGCGCCTGGACGAGGCCACTCCTAAACTCACCCTCGGCGACAGGAGCCTGGCCCTCGCCGGCCTGACCCTCCGCCGCGGAGAGGAACGCATCGAGCTCGGCGGCACCCTCAGCCTTGATGACAGCCTCGACTTTATTCTTAACCTCGAGAAGATGGATTTGCAGCGCTGGAGCGGTCTCTTGCCCGGCCTGCCCGCCCTGAGCGGCGCCCTCAATATCCATTCCACGCTCCAGGGCACCGCCTCCTGCCCCCGCATCGTCACCACCATCCGGGCCGAAGCGCTCAAGGTGGCCGGGCTGCCCCTGGCCACCCTCCAGTTCAGCAGCCTTTTCGAGGACAGCCTGCTGATCTGGGACGGTACCCTCACCCAGAGCGCCAGCAACACCCTGCTCTTCAGCGGCCTCCTCCCCCTGCGCCTGCGCTGGCCCCTGCCGCAGATCCTGATCGCTGACACAGACTCGATCGATATCGCCGTACGCACACGGGAACTGCAGTCCGGCCTCCTCTCCGCCTTTCTGCCCGGTCTCGATCTGCGCGGCACCCTCAGCGGCGATCTCCTCCTCACCCATACCTGGAAAGAGCCGCGGCCCGGCGGCTACCTGGAACTGCGCAACGGCTCCTTCATCGCCCCCTATCTCGGCAGACCCTACGCACCCATCACCGCCCGCATCGAGCTTGAACCCGACAGGATCGTGCTCAGCCGCCTGAATGCCACCGGCGGCGAGGGCCGCCTACAGGGCGATGGCTTTTGGCGCTTCGACCTCACTGACAAGGGTCTGGAGTTCGGAGAGATGCTGCTGCGCCTCAAAAGCGACCGTTTCACCGCCGCCGATGGCCCCGAGATTACCCTCGTCCTCGACGGCACCGTGGAGCTCTCCGGCCTCCCGGCCGGGCCGCTGTTCAACGGCGCCCTGCGCATCGAACGGTCCCGCATCGACCTGCCCGCCTTCACCGAATCCCCCTCCACCTTGATGCAGGCGGACCTTCCCCTGCTCATGGTCACTCGCGGCGACACCGCCAGCCAGAGCTACGACCGCAAAATCCTCCAGCCGGCCTGGCTGCCCCTCGTCGAACGCTTGCGCGGCTCGATCCGCCTTGACATCCCCCGCAACACCTGGCTGCGCAGCCCGGAGATGAACATCGAGATCTCCGGCAAACTCGACCTCGCCAAGGAGGGCGAACAGTTCGGCCTCTTCGGCTCCATCGAGATCGTCCGCGGCAACTATGACCTCTTCAGCCGCCGCTTCGACATCAAGGAGGGCCGTCTCACCTTCGCCGGCGGGGACAATCTGCCGGAGATGACCCTGCAGGCAGACCACCTCTTCCGCTCCCAGGACAAAAGCAAACACACCCTCAGCCTCACCGCCTCGGGGGAGCTGCGCAAGCCACTCCTCAGCTTCACCCTTGATGACCAGCCTATTGCCGAGAGCGACGCGGTCTCCTATCTCGCCTTCGGGCGCAGCTTCGCCGATCTCACCCACGGCGAGAGGAACGACCTGGTAGCCTCGCAACTGCAGATCAGCGGCGACGCCTTCAGGCAGATGCTCGCCGGACAGATCGCCGGGGAGGTGACCCGCTCCCTCCAGCAGACCCTCGACCTGGATGTGATCGAATTCAGGGGCGACCAGAACTGGCGGCAGTCGACGGTGGTCGTCGGCAAATACCTGACCAACGACCTTTTCATCAGCTACGAACGCCAGCTCAATTTCAAGCGCACCAGCGAGGTGGCGCCCGAACAGGTGACCCTGGAGTACGAGATCATCCCCTCCCTTTTTCTCCAGGCCACACGCGGAGATGAAAACAGTACGGGAATCGATCTGATTTACAAGTGGGAAAAATAGAAAAACAGGGGAAGGCCTGCAGCCGCAAAAGGACGGGGCCGCAGCAGGAAGGGGCTAATCGGCATCAGGCAGGAAAAGAGCCATCTGCAGTCTGGTGGGGATGGCCCGATAGATCGCCTTGGCGTCCTCGCGGCTGACCACCACCTCTATCCACAGCTTGTGATCGGGCAAATTCTTGCGCTTCAGATTCCGGATCGTCGTCCGGGCCTCCGCAAAAATCCTCTCCATATCAAAGGCGAATTTTTTCTTGAACTCACTGCTGCTGCTCGGCGGCTGCTCCTGCTCGATGCGAACCGTGAGGTTGCGGTTGAACTCAAGGGTGAAATGGACATCGTTGTTCTCGATCGGGATCTCCTGGCCGGCCATGGCCTCAGCCTCGATGGTGTCCTTGGGGGCATCCATGATGCGGATGGGGGCCTTGGGGATGGTGGCGGACTCGCTCAGGAGCTGGAAGGGGGGGTAGAGCCAGGTGTGGAGCGAGTCGAGCCGGGCGACGTGGGGGATGGCCTGGCTCATGCGGAAGGAGCTGACCCGGCACTTGCGCACAGGCACCCCCTTGATGAGCAGATTGACCAGGCTGTCGCGCAGATTGATGGCCAGCATGACCGAATCCTTTTTGGCCAGATCAAGGAGAAGATTGGCATAGGTCTCCTCGAGCCGGAGGGCATCCATCTGCTCCGCCATCTCGCGCGTGGGCGCCGCCCCGCCGCTGCCGCCCGCGGCGGCGCGCATATTGCGCATCCGCAGGGAGGTGGAATCGACCACCTTTTGCACCGGCAGGATCACCAGCGGCACGGCGACAATGAGCACCGGCAGCACAAAGGCGAAGATAAAGACCAGCTGTGCGGGCAGGCGATTCTTGAAAAAGGGCAGCAGATTCAAGGATGAACTCTCTCCAATGGGACAGAAAGCGACTTAGTAAATGAACACCTTCGAACCGGTATTCATGTTTTTGGCGACCACCTCGAGATCCTCATCCCCCAGACGAACACAGCCGTGGGTGACCGGCATGCCAAGAAAGCGTTTGTAAAGGGTGCCGTGGATGAGATAGCCGTCGCCAAGGGCGAGGGCATAGTCGCCCAGCACTCCAGACTCGTAGCGCAGGGGGGAGTCCCGCGGCGGGATCGGCCGCCCCTCCTCGACAAAGGCCCAGTCCGGCATGTACCAGACTGGCTTGCGCATCTTGTTGAGCACCCTGAACTGGCCGCGCGGGGTGCGGAAGATCCACTGCTTGTTGCGACTGGCGCGCAGCAGGACGTAGCTGCCGGTGGAACAGACCCCCTTGTGCAGCAGCTGGTCATCCTGCATGAGAAAGATCTGGTTCCCCGAGGTGTCGATGACCAGCCAGGGCTCCCTGGGGATCAAGGCTGCGATCTTTTTCTGTTTGGCCTGCACAGTCCGGGCCGCTTTCGCCAGTTCTTTCTCGTAGAGCTGCATATCGGCGCTGGCGTCGACGCGGACAAAGTTCTCCCTGGGCGCGAGGCGGAAGAGGGCATCGCGCAAATCCGGGGCGTAGATGAAGACAAAAAAGGCAGCCAGGAGGCCGAACAAAAGGCCGAAAAAGAGGGCCGAACCGATCTTCTTCTCGGTCTTTTCGGGCTCATAATCGTCGAAGGAGAGATCGGGTTCCTGCCTGGAGCTCTCCCTGGCCTGCGGACGGAAATCCTTGCGAACTGTGCGTTTCATAGTGCCTGTAAAAGGGACGTTAACCTGCAACCGGCGCCCCCGCTGGTGCCGGGTTATTTGGCCGTGTTCTGCCCTTTGCCGTCGGGTGCCGCGCTGTTTTCACTGTAGGCGGTGCTGATACCCCGCAGCGAGCCGACGATGGTGACCGGGGTCCCCTCGCCCACCATGCTGTACAGGGTATCCATATCGCGATTGCGCAGGGCGACGCAGCCCGCCGTCCAGTTGGCCCCCTTGCCCCCGTCACCGTGGACCTCGATGAGGCCGCCGATGCCGGCGTTACGAGCAATATCGCCACGCGCCTGCGCCGCGCGGAACTGGGCCACATCCTCGGCATTGGGATAGTTGATCTCCAGGGCCTTGTAATAGGCGGTGCGATGCCCCGATTTCTTGCGCTTGACGTGGTATAACCCCTCCGGGGTCGCCCCGTCGCCGCGCTGCCGCTTGTGCCCCAGCCAGTTCGGCCCGAGCTCGACGGGAAACTCCGCCGTTTTGACGCCGTTGCGGTAGACATGACAGCGATGGGCCAGCTTGTCCACGATGATCACCGGCTCGTTCTTCTCGGCCGACCAGCGGATGGTCTGCTGCACCCATTTGCGCCATTTGGGGGCGTTGACAAAATAGCCGTTGAGGATCTGCGTCACCTCATCCCCGGCGCTGCCGATCTTTTTGGAGGCGATCTGATAGCGGGCGACGGCGCGGCGAAAATCCCCGCGCTTGAAGGCCTCTTCACTCTCATAGATGGCCAGTTCGCTGAAGGCGATCTGCTGGCGCACCTGACCCTCCATCGGCATATCCGCAAACTGGCTGCGGATATCGGCGATCCGCTTCTTGGTCAGATTGATGCCGGTCGCCGCTACCCAGCGCAGGCTGTCGCGCAGGGTCACTGAACGCATTGCCGCATATTCAGCCATGTCGCTCGCCTTTTGCGCCATGGTCTCGACGCGGCTGAAATTGCGGTGATACATCCAGCGCTGATTCTCCGAAGCCCACATCAGGCGGGACTGCTCCAAATAATGTTCGGCCATGCGCAGTTGGTCCGGGGCATAGACAGCGGCCTGGAGCTGGCGGGCCCGGGCGACATCCCTGCGCGCCTCATCGAAGCGGGCCACCGGCGGCTTGTTGGAAAACTGCACGATCAGACTGATGGTGCCCAGGACGAGCGCCAGGACAAGATTGATGATCAGAAACCAGTTTTTTTCGGGCGGGGCAGGCTTGGCTGGTTTGGCGTAACGGTTATACTCGTACAGCATGCTTCACTCAATTAATGCCAGAATACCAGAAAATCGGGGCCAGCGAAAGGAAGTCAGAGACGCATCCACCGCTTGGGTCAAAGAACAACCCCGGCACGGATTGAAAACAGAAAACCTCAGCCCGCGAAGCGCTGCTTGCACGGACTGAGGTTTGTAATCAACACTCAGTGGAGAGTGAAGGACTAGCGGCCGAGCTTCTTGTCGATCGCAGCCTGCAGCTCCTGAGCCAGGCTCGCCAGCTTCTGCAGATTGGCCTGGACCTTGTCGCGAGCGGTCAGGAAATCGCCATTGGTCATGGCGGTGTTGGCTTCGGCGACGGAGGCTTCGACAGCAGCCAGTTCGCTGTTGATGGCTTCGAGGGCGGCACGGCCTTCTTTGCCACGCGGGGCCTTCTTCATCAGACCCTTGACATTCTCAACAGCCGGGGCGACCTGAGCCATCAGGCCCTCAACTTCCGTTTTGACCTCTTCCTTCTTCACAGCGACCTGATTGACGGCGTCATTGGCGTCGGCAGTCACTTTGGCCAGCAGTTCCTTGACCTTCTTGTAGGAGCGGAAAAGGGCGAACTTGGAATTCTGCTTCTCGATCTCGGCCGTGGCGGAGTTCAGGGAATCCTTAACGGCGTTGAACAGCTCGGGCAGATACCGGTCGACTTCGGCAGCTTTCGCGGCATCCAGAGCGGCCTTCGCGGCATCCAGATCAGCTTGCGGAACCTTGGCGCAACCAAGCATCATGGCCATCGCAAAGACGACGACGAGCACAGTCACTAACGCTTTTGCCTTCATTCTAACAACCTCCTTAAATGGGTGTGTAAATTGGTGCACAGAAACCTTCCCTCTGTAAACTTCAGACAATTTAGGGTATAATTTGCAAAAAAACAAGAGAAAATATCTTTGTGACGTTTTTTCTTGCCGGCCTCTCCCTTTCTCGCAGGAGATCAGGCCAGGCGCGCTTGCAAAATCAGGGAAAGGTATCTTTTTCTACCCTGCCCTATACAAATCTGATGCCAAACTTTTTGGATCAGGCCATATCTTGTTTTTATTAAGATTACATAGCCGGTTTTCGCGCCGCCGATTTACTTGCCGCTCCCTTTTTTCAATATGAAAAAAAAGCAAAATTCAACGGCCATTTGATTCTCAATTTGATAAATTGATAAAATTGTCGTAAATTTGATCTCTTAAAATGATAAAACCAGAGGCCCTGACCCATGCAGCAGTTCGCCGCCCTCATCAAACGCCATCATCAGGATCTGGTCGAGAGCTCGATGGAAGCCCTGCTCATCTCCCCCTGGAGCAGCAGCCATCCCCTCGAAATCGATCCGGCGCGCCAGCTTTTCTCCAACATCCTCACCCATCTGGTTCTTGACATCCGCCAGAGTGCGACCAGGCGCCCCGGCCATCACCTCACCGATTATGCCCTGCAGCTCTACCAGAAAAAGCCCCATCTCCGCCAGGACCTCCATACCCAACTGCTGCTGCTGGGCATATCGCGCATCGTCGTCAACCATTTTCTCATCCGCCACAACGCCCAGCACAACGATCCCGACTTCGCCGCCCGGTTCGAATCCTTGCAGCGGCTCTACGACACCACCCTGATCAGCCTCAGCCACTTCTGGGGGGAGCAGTATCACACCCTCCATGCCGGCGACCAGAATCTGATCCGCGAGCTCAAGATCGTCAAGGACGGCCTCCAGCGTCAGCTCAACCTCATTTATCAGCTCCTGCAGCAGTCCCCCCTCGGGGTGATTGCGTTGGATGGCGATCTGATTGTGCAGCACTGGAATCCGATGGCCGCCCGGCTGACGGGCTTTGAGCCCCCCGACATCCTCGATCGCAGCGTCATGACTCTTTTCACCCCCGCCAGCCGGCAGATGCTCGAAAAAAAGTTCGCCTCGTCGCGGGGGTTTCACGCCAACCTCGAGGTCTACATCCAGCGCAAGCAGGGTTCAATCTTTCCGGCCCTGATCTCCCTGGGACGCATCGCCGGGGTGCCGCAGACGCGTTTCCGCTACATCCTCAATTTCCAGGACATCAGCGAGCGTGCGGCCTTTCAGTCGAGCGTGCAGCGCCTCAACCAGCTCAGCGCGCTCTCGCGTCTGAGCAGCGCGATCATGCACGATATCCGCAATCCCCTCAATTCGATCGGCCTCAACACCGAACTGCTCGAGGAGGCGCTCGAGTCGCCGCGACCCGGGGGAGAGGAGCGCATCGCCGGGCTGGTCCAGGCGACCAAGCGGCAGCTGCAGCAGCTGCGCGCCAACCTCGATCACTATCTCACCTACACCCATCTCTCGCACCTCAAGGTGGAGCCCTTCGACCTCGGTCTCGAGGTCGGCCGCCTTGTGCAGGAGACCAGGCTGGAGGCGGTCTTCCAGGCGGTCACCCTCGAATACTCTGCCAGCGGGGGGGCCTGCCCGGTGGTGGGCGACTGGATCCAGCTGCGGCGGGTCTTTGTCAATCTGATCACCAACGCCATGGAGGCGACCGGGGCGAGCGGCGTCATCCAGGTGCGGCTTGGGCGCCGCGGCCGCCGCGTCTACGTCAGCATCACCGACGACGGACCGGGCATCGAGCCCGAAATCGAACGCAGCCTCTTCACCCCCTTCTTCACGACCAAAAAGAGCGGAGCGGGGCTCGGCCTCTTCATCTGCCGCGAAATCGTCCTCGCCCACCACGGCCGCATCAGCGTCGCCTCAAAACGCGGTCAGGGCACCCGCTTCACCGTCAGCCTGCCGCTTCATGCCCATCCGGAGGACCAAACCCCATGAATCCCGTCCGTATTCTCCTCGTCGATGATGAGACTGATACCCTGCAGGCCCTCAAGCTGGGTCTGGAGGATGAGGGCTATGACATCCTCACCTCTCCCTCGCGCAACGAGGCCCTCACCATCACCAAAAACGAGGCGCTCGACATCGTCATCACCGACCTGAAGCTGAAGGACGGCTCGGGACTGGATCTGCTCGGCTATCTCCAGGAGGTCCATCCGCAGGTGCCGGTGATCATCATGACCGCCTACGGCTCCATAGAATCGACCAAGGTCGCCCTGCGCAGCGGGGCCTATGACTATCTGGCCAAGCCCTTCAGCCTCGCCGACCTCAAGCGCATTGTCGCCAAGCTGGTCGAGGTCATCGCCCTGCGCAAGGAGAACGAACGCCTCAAGCTGCTGCTCGGCCGCAGCACCGAGGCCCCGGTGGTGATCGGCAGCAGCCCGGCCTTGAAAAAAATCCTCGATTTGGTCGAACAGGTCGCCCCCTCGCGCAGCACCATCCTGCTCACCGGCGAGACCGGCACGGGCAAGGAGGTCATCGCCTCGGCCATCCATCAGTCGAGTCCGCGCGCCGACAAACCCTTCGTCCGCATCAACTGCGGCGCCATCCCCGAAAACCTGCTCGAGGCCGAACTGTTCGGCTACGAGCGCGGGGCCTTCACCGGGGCGATGAAGCAAAAACCCGGCAAGGTGGAACTGGCCGACAGGGGTACCCTCTTCCTCGACGAAATCGGCGAGCTGGCCCCCGCCATGCAGGTCAAGCTCCTCCGCTTCATTCAGAGTGGAGAGTTCGAGCGCCTCGGCGGCAACGGCGCGCTCAAAACAGATGTGCGCATCATCGCCGCCACCAACCGCAACCTGCAGGAGCAGGTGGAGAAAGGCCTCTTCCGTGAGGATCTCTACTACCGCCTCAACGTCATTACCATCACCCTGCCGCCCCTGCGTGAACGCCCCGCCGACATTAAACTGCTCGCCTTTTATTTCATGCAAAAATACAACGAGATCAACAACAAGGCGATCGAGAAAATCGATGAGGAGGTGCTCTCGCAGATGATGAGCTATCCGTGGCGGGGCAACGTGCGCGAGCTCGAAAACATGATGGAACGGGCGGTGGTGCTGGCCCGGGGCAGCGAACTCAAGATGAGCCACTTCCCCACCCTTCTGGCCGGCATGCAGGGGCTCGATCTCACCCTCGGCCCGATGGTGGGCAGCTCGCTCGCCGAGATCGAAAAGATGGCCATCGAACAGACCCTGCGTTACTGTAACCATGACAAGCAAAAGACAGCGATGACCCTGCAGATCGGCCTGGCGACCCTTTACCGCAAGATCAAGGAGTACAGCCTCGAGGAATGAGGTGAATTATCATTTTAAGAAGCCCTTCGGCAAGGCCCTGCACCATATTCTCATAATGAGAATATTTTACCCGTTATGTTGTCCCTCTTTTTCATATCGAAAAAAAAGGCCGGCCCCGGCCCGCTCTCCCTTCGCAAAGACAGCCTATCTCCATTATTATCAATGTCTATTTTCTGCTGAATTTCTGGCATTGTTATTGTTTACCCATTATTTGCCAATTAGATTCGCCGGGGCGCACTGCCATGCCGCGCCCCTTGTTCCGCTGACCAGACAGAGTACATGCCATGATCTCGATCCGCGCCATGGTGTCGCACGACCGGGAGATCGTCTATGAGATGCTGCAAAAGACCGGCGTCTTCAGTGTTCAGGCGATCAACCTCGCCATGGAATATATCGATGCCTACCTTTTCAATGCCGACCAGGAGGAGTACCGGGTCGTCGTCGGTGAGGAGGCCCAAGGCCAGGTGGTGGTCTTCGCCTGCTTCGGCCCCGCCGCCGGCACCGAGGGCACCAGCCGGATCTACTGGCTGGTGGTCACCCCCGCCCTCCAGCATCAGGGCATCGGCAGCGAAATGCTCTCCTGGATCGAGGAGCGCATGCGCGAGGAGGGGATGCGCCTGGTCGTCATCGAGGTCACCTCTGAGGAACGCCACGCAGCCTTTGTCCGTTTTTTCCTCGAGCAGAACTACCGGCAGGTGGGACGGATCCGGAACTACTTCCGCGCCGGAGAAGACATGCTCTTTTATATCAAATACCTGCAGGCTGAGCCCTCCTGCTGAGGCCTCTTCCCCACGGTTGCGCCACCCGGCGCTCCCGGCTCTCCCCCTTTTTGCTGCTTGACTTTTACCCGCTTTTTAGTTATGTTAATTCATTGTTTTAAATGCATCGGCGCCGCTCTCCCGTGCCGGGAAGGGGGCGCCCTGTTCCGGAATTCAACCCAGCGAGGAGATCGTGGCCACACTATTCGGTCGTTCCTATACACGCAAGGAGCTGCTCCGCCATGTCGGCGACATCGCTCAGATTGCCTCCGTTCGCCCGGTCGAGCTGGTGAACGGCAGCGAGCGCGGCCTGCGCGCTCTCGAGTTCAAGACGGGGTCGGGCTTTGCCTTCACCCTGCTCCAGGACCGCGCCCTCGATATCTACGACGCCTCTTTCAACGGCGTCCCTCTGCACTGGCAGGGCCCGGCCGGTCCGGTCGCGCCCGCTTTTTTCGATCCCCATGACATCGGCTGGCTCTACGCCATGGGCGGCGGCCTGGTGACCACCTGCGGACTGACCCATGTCGGACCGCCGGAGATCGACGAAGAGGTCAACGAGGAGCTGGGGATGAACGGCCGCATCGGCAGCATCCCCGCCAAGAATGTCGGCTTTGGTGCCGACTGGCAGGAAGAGGAGTTCATGCTCTGGGCGGTCGGGGATGTCCGCGAGGTCAGCCTCTTCGGTCCCAATCTCCTCCTCCGGCGCAGCATTCACACCCGCATCGGACAGTCGCGGCTCTGGATCAAGGACGAGGTGGTCAACGACGGCTATGAAGCCGCTCCGCTCATGCTCCTCTATCAATGCAACGCCGGTTTTCCTGTCGTTGCGGAAGGGAGCGAACTGCGCGCCGTCATCGAGAATGTCGAGCCGCGCGACGAAGCCGCCGCCGCGGCCATGGAGAGTTTTGACCACTGCGACGGCCCCACCCCCCAGGCCGGCGAGCTCGTCTATCATATCGACCACGACGCCGATGCCAAGGGCACGGTTAATGTCGCCCTGATCAATCCCGAATTCTGCGCGGGCAGGGGGATCGGCCTCTACCTCAGCTACCCCAAGGCGGAACTCCCCCACTATACCCACTGGAAAATGACCGGAGAGGGCACTTACGTCGTCGGCATGCTGCCGGGCAACTGCCTGCCCGAGGGGCGGAGCAACGCCAGGCAGGGCAGCCGCCTCAGACAGCTCGAGCCGGGCGAAACCGCCACCTTCCATCTCGAAATCGGCGTGCTCTCTTCTCCCCAGGAGCGGAGCGAGTTTGAAAAGCGGCTGCAGACGGCGGAATGAGGCGACCCGGGCCCTGCGCAGGCTCCCGCACCCCGCAATATCCGGCGGAGCCCCCGGCTCCGATTTTTCCATGCAACCTTTTCACCGCTGCGGTGTTAAACCAGAAGATCCTGCCGGTGCCGCAAAGCACCCTGTTCGACTCATCCAAGATACGGGAGTATCTATGAAACGTGTCGCTTTATCTCTGTGCCTGGCCCTGCTCCTGCTTGCCTCCGCATCGTCGCACGCGCAGTATTTCGGCAAGAACAAGGTGCAGTACACCAACTTTAACTGGCAATATGTGCAGTCCGAGCACTTTAACGTCTATTACACCGACGGTGGGGAGGAGATCGCCGCCTTCGTCCTTGAAACCGCGGAAGAAAGCTACCGCCATCTGCAAAAATCCTTCCGCTACCAGCTGACCGACCGCATCAAGATCATCCTGCACAACAGCCACAACGACTTTCAGCAGACCAATGTCGATCTCTCAGAGCCCGAAGAGTCGGTGGGCGGCTTTACTGAATTCTTCAAGAACCGGGTCGTCATCCCCTACGATGGCGAGTGGGAAAAATTCCGCCACGTCATCCATCACGAGCTGACCCATGCCGTCATGCTGCAGATGCTCTACGGCTCGGGGGCCCAGCAGATCATCACCGGCATCACCCAGATGCAGGTGCCCCTCTGGTTCATCGAGGGGCTTGCCGAATATGAGAGCCGCGGCTGGGACATTGAAAGCGACATGTACATGCGCGATGCCACGGTCAACGGCTACGTCCCCGACATCCCCTACCTCAACGCCTTCCTGGCCTACAAGGGCGGGCAGTCGGTTTGGAACTATATGGTCGAGCGCTACGGCCAGGAAAAGGTGGGCGAGATCCTCGGCAAGGTCAAGGTCAACAAGAACTTTGACCGCGGCCTCAAGCAGGCCATCGGCCTCGAGGTGGATGACCTCACCAAGCGCTGGCATCGCTACCTCAAGCGCAAATACTGGCCTGATGTGGAGAACCGCAGCGAGCCGGAGGAAATCGCCAAGCGCCTCACCGACCACCGCAAGGACGGCAGCTTTGTCAACACCAGCCCCGCCCTCAGCAACCGCGGCGACAAACTGGTCTTCAAATCGGACAAGAGCGACTTTTTCGATATCTATATGATGAGCGCCATCGACGGCCGCATCCTCAAACGGCTGGTCAAGGGCCAGCGCGCCGGCAACCTCGAGGAACTGCAGTGGCTCAAGGGGCCGGGCATGAGCTGGAGCCCGGATGACAAACAGGTCGTCTTCACCGCCCGCGCCAGCGGCGGCGACGCCATCTATATCGTCGACGTTAAAAAATCCAAGATCACCAAAACCTATAAACTGGACCTCGACGGCATCTACAATCCAAGCTGGAGTCCCAAAGGCGACGAGATCGCCTTCACCGGACTCAAGAACGGCCAAAGCGACATCTACCTCTTCAACCTCCAGACCAAGGCCCTGCGCAACCTCACCAACGACCTTTTCAGCGATGTCGAGCCCAACTGGGCCCCGGACGGCGGCAAGCTGATCTTCGCCAGCGACCGGGGCGACCGGGAGGCCGCCAGCCTGCCCGAGGGATTCAAGCCCCAGCACCTCAATATGAAAAACATGGACATCTACGAACTCGCCGTCGAAAGCGGCGCAGTCACGCAGGTGGTGGCAGGGCCGTTCAGCGAGCGGGTGCCGGTCTATGCCGCCGACGGCAAGACCATCGCCTTCTCCAGCGAGCGCCAGGGGGTCAGCAACATCTGGCTCAGGAACCTCGAGAGCGGCGAGGAATGGCCCATTACCAACGTCCTGACCGGGGCCTATCAGCCGACCTGGGGGGGCAACGCCGACCGCCTGGTCTTCATCTCCTTCTACTTCGCCGGCTACGACCTCTACATGCTCAAGAATCCCCTCGACATCAAGCCGGGTGACGTCGTCGTCCCCGAGACCAAGTTCGTCGAGAACCAGCGCAAGGGGATCAAGGAGACCTTCGAGGATGAACCCCTGGCCGGCGAGGAGCCCCAGCCCGAACCCGGCGAGGCAGCATCGGACGAATACCGTGACTTTGTCTTCGATGACCGCTTCGCCCAGGGCGAGCTGGTCACCCAGGCCGCCAAAAAACTCTTCCTCGACTCCACCGAATACAAGCTGCCGACCGGGCGCTACAAGGTCAACAAGTACAAGGTCGAGCTCACCCCCGATCTGGTCTACGGCGGCGTCGGCTACAGCCAGTTCTACGGCACCCAGGGCATGACCAACATCATGCTCTCCGATGTGCTCGGCAACCACCGCCTCAACATCGGCCTCGGCCTTTACGGAGATTTCCGCAACGCCGATTATGCCCTCACCTACTACTATCTGCCCCGCCAGCTCGACATCGGCACCGGGCTCTATCACAACGCCTATTACTACTATTCCGATTACACCGGTTTTGTCCGCGACCGCAATTACGGCCTGAGCCTGCTCATGAGCAACCCCTTCAACAAATTCGAGCGCATCAGCTACGGCCTCAGCGCCATGGGCATCAGCCGCTCCTATCTGGAGATCCCCGACGAAATCGTCGACCAGCTCATCGATCGCGGCTATCTCTCCGCACGCGACCGCTTTTTCCTCATGAACAATCTCACCTACACCCGCGACACCACCGTCTGGGGCTACACCGGACCGACCAACGGCGGTGGCATGGCACTCGGTGTCACTTACAGCCCAGGACTCGGTAAAAGCGGCATCGATTTCACCACCGTCCGCCTGGATTTCCGGCGCTATCTGCGCCTGATGCGCGACTATACCTTCGCCACGCGTCTGGCCACGGGTTTCAGCGAGGGCCGCAACAAACAGAAATTCTTCCTCGGCGGCCTGCCCAACTGGCTCAATCAGGAGTTCTTCGGGGGCATCCGCGTGCAGCACATCGAGGATGTCTATTTCGCCTCCTTCGAGATGCCCCTGCGCGGCGCTGAGTACTACACCCTTGAGGGCAACCGCTTCGCCCTGGTCAACCTCGAGTTCCGTTTTCCCCTGATCCGCCGCGCCATCATCGGCTTCCCGCTGCCCATCGAACTCGGCAACATCGGCGGCGCTCTCTTTACCGATATGGGCGTGGCCTGGGACAAGGGGGAAAAGATCAAACCCTTCGTCAAGGCCCCGAACGGGCTCTTCAAGACCAAGGACATGTTCGCCAGCTTCGGGTTCGGGGTGCGCATGAACGTCGGCTTTTTCCTGCTGCGCTACGACCTGGCCTGGCCGACCAACTTTTACAATTCATCGCATTCGCCGCAATCCCTGTGGTCGCTCGGCGCAGACTTTTAGGAGACGCCCGCTGTGGCGAAGCAACCCTTTCTCGAACGCGTCCGGGAGCGCATTCTCGTCTGCGACGGCGCCATGGGCACGATGCTCTACAGCCGCGGCATCTTTATAAACCGCTGCTTCGATGAGCTCAACCTCTCCGCGCCCGAGATGGTCCTCGATCTCCATCGCGCCTATGCGGCCGCCCACGCCGACATCCTCGAGACCAACACCTACGGCGCCAACCGCTACAAGCTCAAGGCCCATGGCCTGGAGGAGCAGACGGCGGCTATCAACCGCCGCGGGGTCGAGCTGGCCCGCCAGGCCGCGGACGAGGAGCTTTATGTCGCGGGGGCGATCGGACCCACTGGAGTCACGGTGGCCCAGCTCGGCACCATCCCGGAGGCGGAGATGCTCGAGCTCTACGGAGAACAGGCCGCCGCCCTCGCCGAGGCCGGTGTCGATCTCTTTCTCCTCGAGACCTTCCAGGATCTCAACGAAATCCTGCTCGCCCTGCGCGCCGTTCGCCGGGTCAGCCGGCTGCCGGTTATTGCCCAGATGACCTATGACGAGGAGGGCAAGACTACCCTCGGGGTCCAGCCCGAGACCGTGGTGCAGGCCCTGCTGGGGGAGGGGGCGGACTGCATAGGCGCCAACTGTTCGGTCGGACCGCACGCCATGCTCGAGGTGATCCGGCGCCTGGCCAGGGCCGGTGCCCCCTTCATCACAGCCCAACCCAACGCCGGCCTGCCCCGCCTCTTTGAGGGCCGCCTCCTTTACATGTCGACCCCGGAGTATCACGCCGAATACGCCCGCCGTTTCATCAGCGCCGGCGCCAGCGTGGTCGGCGGCTGCTGCGGGACCACCCCGGAGCATATCCGGGCCATCGCCGGCGCCGTCCGCGCCTTGCAGCCGCGCAAGGAGGCGAGCACAGTGGTCCTCCACCCTGAAGTGGAGAGCGCTGTCCAGCCCATCCCTCGCCCGGAAAAATCGGCCCTGGCCGCGCGCATCGGCCGCAAGTTTGTCCTTTCCGTCGAGGTGCTCTCCCCGCGCGGCATCTCGGTCGAGGGGGTGCTGGCGGGGGTGCGCAAGCTGGCCGGCTTTGGGGTCGATGCCATCAACATCCCCGACGGCCCACGCGCCTCATCGCGCATGTCGCCCAGCGCCCTTGCCCTCCTCATCGAGCGCTCCCTGCCGGTCGAGACCATCCTCCACTACTGCTGCCGCGACCGCAATCTGCTCGGCATGCAGTCGGACCTGCTCGGCCACTATGCCTTGGGGCTGCGCAACATTCTCATCATCACCGGCGATCCTCCGAAACTGGGCGACTATCCGAGCGCGACCGCAGTCTTTGATGTCGATTCGATCGGCCTCACCCGCATGGTCAACGGCCTCAACCACGGCCACGACCTGGCCGGCAACCCCATCGGCGCACCCACCGGCTGGCATATCGGGGTCGGCGCCAACCCCGGCGCCCTCGATCTCGACCTCGAAATCGCCCGCCTCGAACAGAAAGCGGCCGCCGGAGCCGAATACCTGCTCACCCAGCCGGTCTTCGATCCGCACCAGCTTGAAAGCTTCTTCAAACGGACGGAGCACCTGCGCATCCCCGTCCTGGCCGGGATCATGCCTGTGGTCAGCCACCGCACTGTGGAGTATCTCAATAACGAGGTGCCAGGCGTGGTCATCCCCGAAGAGATCGTCCGCCGCTTCGCCGGCGCCGCCGACAGCGCCCACGCCCGTGAGACCGGCATCGAGATCGCCCGCAAGGGGATCCTGGAACTCCGCCAGTTCGAACAGGTGAGTGGCCTCTATGTGATGCCCCCCTTCACCAAGGACAAATATGATGTGGCCATTGAGGTCTTGCAGGTTGTACAATAGGATGGCAAATATGAACAAGATCCGCATGCTCCTGATTTTCGCGCTCCTGATCGCCCTCACCCCGGCCTTCAGCCAGCCCGGCCCTGGCCGCAACCGCAACGCCTTCGGGGCCGACCTTTTCCAGATCCGCTTCTTTCGCTCCTTCATCCCGGAAAAAAAGCCAGAGGCCAGCGTAGACTCCTACATCCAGATGGCCAACGATGTGCTCACCTTCATCAAGACCGACTCCACCAGCTGGCGGGCCCGTTTTGAGGTCGAACTGCTTATCTACGACGCCAGAGGTGATCTGGCCGCCTATCGCACCCTGCGCGACACCATCACCGTCGGCCGCTTTGAGCTGACCAATGCCCGCGGTATCTCCTGGACGAAGGCCTTTCGCTTCTATCTCAAACCCGGCGGCTACACCTGGCGCCTGAAACTGCTCAACGCCGAGGGGATCGCCCTGCTCGAGCGGGAGGAGCGGCTGGAGGTGGCGGAATTGAATCCCGACCGCCTGCAGATCAGCGACATCATTCTGGCCGACAGCCTCGACTGCGAAACCGGCCTCTACGCCCCGAATCTGCGCGGGGCCTTCCGGCGACAGAACAGCGCCATCGGCGTGATCTTCGAGCTCTATCCCCCGGCGGGGAGTGATTCGGTGCGCGTTTGGCTCACCCTGATGGACGCTGCCAGGCGCGAGATGGTCAGCAAGAGCCTGGTGAGACCGGCGGCCTCGATTCTCCGCTACTGCATCGACCTGGCCGATGAGATCACCAGGCCGGGCGATTACACCGTGCAGCTGAGCGCACGCTCGGGCTCGCGCCTCATCCAGGCCGCACAGCGGGTGCTGGTGCTCTGGGGCCAGGCCGAGGTGCAGCAGGAGTCCCTCGACCTCGCCGTCGAACAGCTCGCCCTCATCGCCCGGGGCAGCACGATCAGGGAGATGGAGCGGGCACAGGGAGCGCTGCGCGACAGCCTCTACGAGGCCTTCTGGCAGAAGCGGGACCCGACCCCGGAGACGCCGCTGAACGAACTCAGGGAGGAGTTCTTCCGCCGCATCGATCACAGCAACCGCAGTTTCAGCGAAAGCTTTTCGGGACGCCAGGGCTGGCGCACGGACCGGGGCAGGGTCTATATCCAGAACGGCCCGCCCGACCAGATCGAAAAACATGCGGGTGAGATGGGCATGGCCTCCACGGAAATCTGGGCCTATAACCGGCTCAACCGCCGCTATCTCTTCGTCGACCGCCTCAGCAACGGCGAATTCCGCCTGGCCAAAACCGAGTAAACGGTTATAATTTGCTTGATAAATTCGACCGCTTTTTTGTATATTGGGGCGTAACCATTCCAGCACCCTGAAAGGAGTCCTGAGGCGATGAAACTGTGGCAGCGCGGCAGCTTGGAAACCGATTTCGGCCCTCTATTGCTCATCTGGCGGCATCGCGCCGCCGGCCGTTTTTACAGCAAGATCTTCAGCTGGCTTCTCGGCGGATTTGTCCTGGGGCTGCTGGCCTCCATCACTTTCAACGCCATCGGACTGGGCGGTTTCTCCCTCTCAGCGGGCCGCATCACCTTTTTTGTGGTCTTTATCCTCGGCGTCGTCAGCGCCTTTTTCCGCAATCTGGCCTACGGCCTCGATTACCGCATCACCCAGAAGGCCCTTCTCCACGTCCGGCCGCTTTGCGGCATCGAGAGGCTGCGTCCGGCCGGCGGAAAACTGCGCAAGGGCGACCGCATCGACTACCTGCCCTGGGAGGAGATCAAATCCGTCAATGAAGCCGGCGGGGCTCTCGCCCTGACCCTCAAGGAGGGGCAGGTGGTCGAACTCGGGGTTGTCCCCGTGCTCGCCCTCTGGCTCCCGACTCCCGACGGGGGCATGGAGAAACGCACCAGTGCGCAGGGGGGGTGGAAGAGCAGTGCGGAACTGGACAAGGAGGCGCACAAACTCATCGTGCAAAAAATTCGTGATCTGAAAAAGAACACCACGGCCAAAAACTGATATCGTCCGCCGGAAAGGACGCCGGGTCTCTGACGGCACCGTCCGGAAATATCACATCGTTCTCCGGAATAACGAAGGGACTCAAGCATGCCCTCGCGAATTACCCCTCTGGATGTCTCGGCTTATGCGACGCCTGAAGCATTCCGTACAGGCGAGCAGATCTACGAAAATGGCTGGGTGCGACACCGCTTTCAGACCAACTATGGTCTCTCAGCGATGGTGCGGGGCAAGGGCAACTACCGGGTGGAGATGATCATCGATGGCGAACAATTTTTCGGCCGCTGCACCTGCCCGGTGGGGAGCAGCCGCTGCGAGCACCAGGTGGCGCTGCTCCTCAGCTGGCTGAATGAGCCCCAGACCTTCACCAGCTATCAGGAACTGCGCAAAGCGATCCGGCTCAGGGAAAAAAACGCTCTGGTGGATATATTCGTCAACCTCATCGAGGTGTTTCCGGAACTGAGTTCCTTTTTTATCAGCCCCTCCGGCCGGGATGAGCTGGCTGCCATTCAGGAGGATGTCGCCGAGGTCTTCGATTTCCCGCAGGCGCAAAAGATCGATCCTCAACAGATCGTCGAGTCCTGCCAGTTTCTTTTCGTCCGCGCCAAATCCCTGCGCAATGAGGGCAAATATGCCCATGCCCGCGTGATATTTTTCCAGATCCTCAACCGCTCGCTGGCGCTGATCGACCGGCTGCAGACCATCAGACCCTTCCGCGAGAATTTCATTGCCGAGATCGCCGACGACTATGAGGATCTCGCCACCAGCGATCCCGATTTCGCAGCCAGCCGGGAGGCCATCGCCGGCGAGGTGGAACAGATCCTCGCCCACGAATCTGCGGTGGCCGAAGGGGTCTTTCTCGATCTGGTCAGGCAAAAGCTCGGCTGATCCGCAACTTTTATTCCATTGGCACCGTATAGCTATCATCCCCCTCTCGCGCAGGCGCGCGAACTCCCCTCACGCGGGGGAGCAGATATCCGGCAGCCCGTCCACCCCGTCATTTCCTCAACAGGAGGTCCCGATGAAAAAATCGATCCGCACCCTCGCCGTCATCTTGCCAGTCTTTCTCTTCATGAGTGCAGCCCGGGCGGATGTCTTCATGAAGGAGAAAGAGCACACTGATGCAGCCACGGTAATGGGGCAGACCATGCCCGCGAGTGAGAAGATCAAGTCCATCTGGATGACCGCAGACAAGGTGCGCAGCGATGAGCCGGAGGCCTCGGTGATCATGCGCATGGACAAGGGTCTTCTCTATATCCTGCAGCACGCCCAGAAGAGCTACATGGAGGTGCCCCTCAGCTTCACCGCCGCGGCGCAAGCCCCGGCCGCTGACCTCGGGATCAAGGTGACCGTCACCCCCACAGCCGAGAAGAAAAAGATCGGCACCTGGGAGTGCAAACGCTATCTCATGAAAATGGAGATGGGGGGTATGGGCTTTGCGACCGAGAGCGAGATCTGGGCAACCGAGGAGATCAAAATCGACCCGGCCCTCTACGCCAAATTCAGCAGCGCCATGATGGCCGCCAACCCGATGCTCGCCTCCAGCTTGCAGAGCATGCTCGAGGAGATGAAAAAGATCAAGGGAGTACAGGTCCGTTCGGCCACCAGTGTGCAGATGATGGGACAGACAATCAAATCCACGAGCGAGCTGATCGAGTTCAGGGAGGGCAAAGCCCCGGAGGGGATCTTTGAGCTGCCGGAGGGCTATAACAAAAAATCGATGATGGACGATCTCAATTGAAATTGAGCTTTGTCAAGATATCAGCGACCGGGAATGATTTCATCCTGGTCGACAACCGCAGCGGGATCTGGTCGGCCCGGGAGGATGCCTCCTTTTTCAGCGCCATCTGCCAGCACCGCCGCAGCGTCGGAGCGGACGGCGTCATCCTGCTCGAGGAGAGCAGCCGCGCCGATTTCCACTATATCCATGTCAATTCCGACGGCAGCCTCGCCGGGATGTGCGGCAACGGCAGCCGGGCGGTTGCCTGGTTCGCCCGCCAGCTCGGCATCGGGGGGGATGAACTCTCTTTCGAAATCAGCGGCAGCATTTACAGGGCCAGGGTGGAGGGGCGGCACGTGACCACAGCTTTCATCCCGCCGGGTGGATTCGACCTCGGGCTGAATGTGGCCGGGGATGACATGGAGCTGAGCGCAGGGGGGTATATCGATACCGGCGTGCCCCACTATGTCCTCTTCAGCACAGAGGTCGCGTCCGTGGATGTCGCCGGCCGCGGGGCCTGGTACCGCCGCCATCCCGCCTTCCCGCAGGGGGCCAATATCGATTTCGTCCAGGTCCTCGACAGCCATCATCTGCGTGTCCGCACCTATGAACGGGGGGTGGAGGCCGAAACCCTCGCCTGCGGCACCGGGGCGGTCGCCTCATCGGTGATCAGCCATCTGCGCGGCCGGGCCTCCTCACCAGTGGAGGTCGATTTCCCCGGTGGGCAGCTGGTGGTCGTCTTCAATGCCGATTATTCAGGCATCACCCTCGCCGGTACGGTCGATCCGGTCTACGCCGGGGAACTCTGGGACGAATCCTGAAACAGCCGCAGCCATAATAAAAAAGCCCGGTGCTCGCCAGAGACCGGGCTTTTTTAATACCGGGCCGATGCTCAATCATGGCGCAGGGCTTCGACCGGATTTACACGGGCTGCGCGTGTGGCCGGATAATAGCCCGCCGCCAGGCTCACCCCCACGGCGAAGAGGATCGCTCCGCCGATCAGCCAGGGGGGAAGATAGAAGAACTCAATATCGCCGCCCACTCCTCCTCCCTGCCGCAGGGTCCAGAGATTGGCGATCCAGTTGGCCAGGCGCGAGACCAGCCAGCCGAGGAGCACCCCGAGCATCCCCCCCATCAGGCCAATGCACCCCGCCTCGAAGAAAAAAATCGTCCTGATCTGGCGCTCGCTCGCCCCCACCGCCTTCATCACCCCGATCTCGCGCGTACGTTCGAGGATCGACATCACCATGGTATTGATGATGCCGAGCGCGGCGACGACCAGAGCGATGGTGCCCACCGCGCCGAGGGCGGTGTCGACCATCAGAAACCCCCGCTTGATCTCCTCGAGCTGATCGGCCAGGGCAAAGACCGAAAAGTTCAGTTCCTGCAGCCGTTTGCGTATGGCCGGGAGATCCTGCAAACGGTTGAGACGCACGTAGAGGGCCTCATAGCTGCCGGTGGGACGCCCCCCGCGGGAGAGCAGGCTCCACATGTTGTTGAAGGCGAAACGGGGCATCCGCTTGCCGGTCAGCAGGGGCACGACGATGCCGCCCTGAACCTGCTCATTGCTGAAGGCGTGTGGGCGGGGCCGGATACCCGCCACCCGCAGCCGGGTGACATGCTCGGTGAAAGAGGGCTGCCCGGCCGCGGCGAGCCCCCCGCTCATCATCCGCCCCAGATCGAGAACGGAGGTGATTACCTCCACTTCCGCGCCGATGAGTGAATCGGCCTTCACCCGGCGCCAGACACGGCTGCTGTCCGTCCGTGCCTGCTCCTCCTCACCATCGAGAGTGAGCTTGAGACGGGAGAGGATGCCGTAAGACAGGATAACCTCGGCCGCCGAATCGCTGCTGAAAAAACCTCCCCAGCCCATGCGGTCGTAGGGCGTATACCCCCCCATGGCCACTGGGACGCTGCGCAAGGTGGTGCTGGCCTCCTGGCCGCCGAAACGGATCTTGACCGGAAAGGTGATCTCGGGAAAAACGACCGCCACCTCAGGCATGGCGGCGATGAGAGCGATGGCGGTGTCATTGAGCGCCCGCGTCCGCTTTTGCATGCCGCTCATCGCCCCGTCCAGATTTCCGGCCATCACCTGCTCGATATCCATCCGCACCGGGAGCACCCGGATCGTGGTGAAGAGATCATTGGCGGTGAAGGCCTCGGTGATGTTGCGCTGCATGCCGGTTCCGAAGGAGACCATCGCCACCAGGGCGCCGATGCCGATGATCACCCCGAGGGTGGTGAGAAAGGTGCGCAGCCTGGTGCGCCGCAGGTTGTCGAGGCTGAATTGCAGCAGGTCGGAGCCCTTCATGCCCTTCTCCCTCCCCTCTCCTCGCCGATGATGCCCCCGTCGAGCATGTGGAGCAGACGGTCGGAGAGGCGTTCGGCCGAGGGCTGGTCGTGGGTGACCATAAGGATGGTGAGGGCACGCTCCTGATTGAGGCGCGCCAGCAGCTCGAGGATGCCGGCGGCGGTATGGCTGTCAAGATTGCCGGTGGGCTCGTCGGCCAGGAGGATGGCCGGGTCATTGGCGAGGGCACGGGCGATGGCCACGCGCTGGGCCTCGCCGCCGGAGAGCTCGGCCGGCTTGTGGGTATGGCGCTGGTCGAGGCCGACCAGATCGAGCAGCTCGGCAGCGCGGCGGCTGCGCACAGGGCGCTCCATGCCGGCGAAGATCATCGGCAGGGCGACATTCTCGAGGGCGGTGCGCGAGGGGATGAGGTTGAAGGACTGAAAGATCATCCCCACCGTGGTGCGGCGGTGGCGGGCCAGCAGCTCCCGGTCCATGGCCGCAAGGTTGCGCCCCCCCACCCGCAGCTCTCCCGAACTGGGGGTATCCAGCCCCCCGATGATGTTGAGCAGGGTCGATTTGCCGGAGCCGGAACGCCCAACCAGGGAGATGAATTCCCCCGCCTCGACGGCGAACGAGACCCCGCGCAGGGCCGCCACCTCGGCCTTGCCCTTCTGATAGTGCTTGTGGAGATCGATCGCTTCAACCAGTGCGGACAAGAGCGCCTCCTTTTCAGAGGGCATACGCATAACAACGGCGGGTTGTTTCACTTCCCCGATGCAGCTCAGGCCGCCGATCCTGATCCGGATAAAAAAGAGGGCTGTCCGCAAACCGGACAGCCCTGCCATGGTGAAGAGACCGGTTGCCTACTTGATGCCGTAACGGGCGATCCCTTCCTGATAGATATTGCCGCCGTGACAGTCCTGGGCCACAATCGCCGGGAAATCGACCACGGCCAGTTTGGCGATCGCCTCGGCCCCGAGCTCGGGCCAGGCGACAATTTCGCTGGCCTTGATCGATTTGGCGATGAGGGCGGCCGCGCCGCCGACGGAGACCAGATAGACCCCGCAGTTCGACTGCAGGGCTTCGGCGACCTTGGCATTCATTTCGCCCTTGCCGATCATCCCCTTGGAGCCGATCGCCAGCAGCCGCGGGGCATAGGCGTTCATGCGGCCGCTGGTGGTGGGACCTGCCGAGCCAATCGGTTTGCCGGGACGCGCCGGCGAGGGGCCGACATAGTAGATCAGATGGCCAGCGATATCAACGGGCAGGGGTTCACCCTTGTCGAGCAGATCAACCATGCGTTTATGGGCGGCATCCCGCCCGGTGTAGATGATGCCGGTGATGAACACGCTGTCCCCGGCGCGAAGCTTCTTGACCACATCGTCGGTCAGGGGTGTCGTTATTCTGATTGCATCCGCCATAGCCACACTCCTTTATCGAAAAAAGAGTTCCTGATCAAATGACCACCGATTTGTGCCGCGCGGCGTGGCACTGGATATTGACCGCCGCCGGCAGGGATGCGATATGGCAGGGAAAGACCTCGACGTGCACATCGAGGGCGGTGGTGCGCCCGCCCAGCCCCTGCGGGCCGATGCCGAGCTTGTTGACCCGCTCGAGCAGCTCGAGCTCCATCGCGGCATAGAAGGGATCGGGGTTGCGATCGCCGACCGGACGGAGCAGGGATTTTTTCGCCAGCCAGGCCACTTTCTCGAAGGTGCCGCCGATGCCCACGCCGACGACGATGGGGGGACAGGGATTGCTGCCGGCGCGGCGCACCTTGTCGACGACGAAATTCTTGATGCCCTCGGCGCCGTCGGAGGGAGTGAGCATGGCCACCTCACTCATGTTTTCTGAACCGCCCCCCTTGGGAGCGATGGTGATCTTGAGTTCCCGGCCGGGTTTGGTCTCGATCCAGATCACCGGCGGGGTGTTGTCCTTGGTGTTGACCCGCTGCAGGGGGTCGGAAACAATCGACTTGCGCAAATAACCCTCGCCATACCCCTTGCGCACCCCCTCGGTGATGGCCTCGTCGAGGGTTTGGCCGGTGACCACCACCTCCTGGCCGAGTTCGACGAAAAAAACCGCAAAGCCGGTATCCTGGCACATGGGGAACTCCCCCTCCCTGGCGATGCCGGCATTCTCGATGATTTGTTCGAGGATGGCGCGCCCGGTGGGCGACTCCTCTTTGGCCAATGCCTCCTCGAGGGCTGAGAGGACATCAGCGCCAAGATAGTAATTGGCGTCAATGCACAGCCTGGCGACCTGCTCGCTGATGATTGGGGCTGCTATTTCTCGCATATCCTGCTCCCTCTGGAACGACCCGTGAAGCCGACTCGGGCTGTCCGGTTTGGTTCCTCTCCCTCCGGCCGATCCTTGGCGGCGGCCGGGACATCTCTGCATTTCAATCTAACAAAGCCGGGGATAAATGTCAAGCACTTCCGCCCGTTCCCGCCCCGGATCCCGGGGCGGGAACGGCAGAGCCGCCTAGCGCAGCCGCCCCTCAAGGGCGCCGAGTTCCTCATAAAGCTGCTGCGGGAAGCGCGGCCCAAAGGTCGCATAATACTCGCGGATGGAAGCCGCTTCTCTGATCCAGCCCTCGCGATCCACCCTGAAGAGCTCCGCCAGCTCGGCCTCACCGATATCGAGCCCGTGCACGTCGAGGGCGCCCGGGGCCGGAACATGGCCGATAGGTGTGGTCAGGGCCTCACCGGCGCCGCTGCAGCGTTCAAAGACCCATTTGAGCACGCGGCTGTTCTCGCCGTAGCCGGGCCAGAGGAAACGGCCGGCGGCGCTCTTGCGGAACCAGTTGACATAAAAGATCCTGGGCAGCTTGTCCGCATCGTGGCGGTTGCCCAGGCAAAGCCAGTGGGCGAAATAGTCGGCCATGTTGTAGCCGCAGAAGGGGAGCATGGCGAAGGGATCGCGGCGGATCGCACCGACTGTGCCGTCGGCGGCCGCGGTGCGTTCGGAAGAGACCACCGAACCGAGAAAAACCCCGTGCTGCCAGTTGAAGGACTGATGAATGAGAGGGACCAGTGAAGGCCGGCGCCCGCCGAAGAGGATGGCGGAGATGGGCACACCGCGGGGATCCTCCCAGGCCGGATCGATGGCCGGACACTGGCCGGCCGGGGCGGTGAAGCGGGCGTTGGGATGGGCCGCCGGCTTGCCGCCGTCGGGCGTCCAGGGCTCATGGAGCCAACTGGTGAGACGGGGCGGCTTTTCCGGGGTCATCCCCTCCCACCAGACATCCCCTTCCGGGGTGAGGGCCACGTTGGTGAAGATCGAGTTCTCGCACATGCTCAGCATGGCGTTGCGATTGGACTCCATCGAGGTGCCGGGCGCCACCCCGAAAAAACCAAATTCGGGGTTGATCGCATAAAGGCGGCCGTCCTCGCCGAACTTCATCCAGGCAATATCGTCGCCGACCGTCTCCACCTTCCAGCCGGGCAGGGTGGGGATGAGCATGGCGAGATTGGTCTTGCCGCAGGCGCTCGGAAAAGCCCCGGTGATATAGCGCTTCTCGCCTTCGGGACTGGTCAGGCCGAGGATCAGCATATGCTCGGCCAGCCACCCCCGTTCACGCGCCATGACCGAGGCGATGCGCAGGGCGAAGCACTTTTTGCCGAGCAGGGCGTTGCCGCCGTAGCCGCTGCCGTAGGACCAGATCATCTTCTCTTCGGGAAAGTGGACGATATAGCGGTTCTCCGGGTTGCAGGGCCAGGGCACATCCTCTTCACCGGGCCGCAAGGGTTTGCCCACCGAATGCAGGCAGGGGATGAAGGGATTGTCGCCCAGGACATCCAGCACCTGTTTGCCCATGCGTGTCATGATGCGCATGTTGGCCGCCACGTACCCGGAGTCGGTAAGTTCAACGCCGATCTGGCTGATAGACGAGCCCAGGGGCCCCATGCTGTAGGGAATGACGTACATGGTGCGCCCGCGCATGCAGCCGCGATAGAGGGGGAGCAGGAGTGCCTTCATCTCATCCGGATCGCGCCAGTTGTTGGTCAGACCGGCATCCTCGCGCTGGCGTGAGCAGATAAAGGTGGATTGTTCGACCCGCGCCACATCGCGGGGATCGGACTCGCACAGGAAAGAGTTGGGCCGCAGATCGGGATTGAGGCGGCGAAAAGTGCCCTTCTGTATCAAAATTGAACAGATCTGATCATATTCCGCCTGCGAACCGTCACACCAGTGCACCTGGTCGGGTTCGCAGAGTTCCACCATTTCCTTAACCCATTGTTTTAACCGAATATTAGAGGTCATTTCCGCTCCTCAGTTTGTGAATGGTTTATTCAGCGTGATAACATACTCAGTTTTTGCATGAGAGTCAAGAGCTAATGGCCGCCCCGGCCAGGCGGCCTCTATTGTCTCAGAGCGAGACACAAGGCGGGGGGGCTTCCCCGCCGGGAACAAAAGGCGCCCTTCCTCCGGCCGGAGATGGCTCTCGTCGGCTATATTAATTGTTTTTATTACATTTAAGGAGTGGGGGCATCCCGGCCCGATGATGTGACGCGGCGCACTTTTCATGCGGAGAAATTGGCCTGAAATGACTCACCCCCCGGGAGGAGCCGTGCGAGGCTGCCTCATTTCAATCCACTTTCTCCCCCTGCTCGTTCGGACCGCCCCCTGCAGGCCTGGTTACAAAAAGGTAATTTGAGCAGATAGGAGTTGACTATTTTTAATATTTTCTTTATATTATAGGCTCCTTTTCACCAAACCACCCTCATCGGCGCCTGTTTTGGCACATGGTTTGCTAATAGTATTGGTGAGAAGGGGAATTTCGGGGAATAGAACCCCGGACCATTCTGTTAAATCTCCTCGATGCGCATACTCTAGTAACCATTTCACACCGCGGTGCCTGAAATGGACACAAAATTACGACAGCAGGCGCATCCCGGAGGAAAAGTCGGACCAACAAAGAAGAGAAAATGAAAGCACAGCTCAACAAAATAGTCACGAAAGAACAGCTCAAGCAGAAAGTGGCGAAGCTCAATGCAACCGTGAAGGCCTCTAAAGATCGGAACCAACGATTATTGGAGGGCAAGATGCAGCTCGGTAAAAAAGAGCTGAGGATAATCGCCGGATTGGTTTTTCTGACCAGCTTTATATTCATCGAGGGTATCAGCCTGATATCGGGCGATTTTCTGGGCTCTTCCCAGCGCAGCGGGAACGACACCATCAGCGCACTCCTGCAGCAACAGCAAACCATGGCTGCCATCGACAGCCAACGACGCACCAGTGTCAACAAGATCACGGGCATTATTTCGCGTTATAACCACTCCATGTCCGAGACCGAAAAAGAGCGCATCGCCAATGAAATCTACGAAATGACCAAAAAGTACCCGAACCTGAATGAGGATTTCATCTGCGCCACCATCACACATGAGACCGGCAAGACCTGGAACACCCAGGCCAAGTCGCCCATGGGCGCCATGGGGCTGATGCAGATCATGCCGGCCACTGCCGCCTTTCTGGCCACCCAGGAGGGGATCGACTGGACCAGCGCCGATCAGGTCCTCTACGATCCGATCAGTAATATCCGTCTGGGCTGCCGCTACATGAGCGAACTGGTGGGCACCTTCAACCACGACGGCGCCCTTGCCGCCTACAACGGCGGGCCCAAACGGGCCGCCCTGTGGCTGGCCTCCAACCGCAACGACAGCACCCTCTTCAAGGAGACCCGCTCCTATGTGCCGGCGGTCAACAAGCTCTACGACCAGTTCCGCAGCGAAGGCATGATGTAAGCCTGCCGCACACACCTGCCAACCACCAGGCGGCGCCCGACCGGCGCCGCCTTTTTTTTATCCCTTTCCGGCTGAAAAACAAGTTGTTTATATCGCGATTTTTTTATAAACTTTAGTTCATTTTTCAGGGAGAAAGCACCATGCAGCCCATCCTCCTCGACGGACACACCCTCACCCTCGCCGACCTTCACGCCGTCGTCTCCGGCCGCCTGGTCGCGATCACGCCCGCAGCCATGGCGCGCATGACCGCCTCCCGCGCCTGCATCGAGGGGATCATCGCTGAAGGCCGGGTGGTTTACGGTGTCAACACCGGCTTCGGCAAGCTGGCCAATATCCACATCCCCGACAGCGAACTCGACCAGCTCCAGCTTAACCTGGTGCTCAGCCATGCCTGTGGAGTCGGGGACCCCATTCCCGCGCCCATCGTGCGCGCCCTGCTCGCCCTCAAGATCAACGCCCTGTGCAAGGGCTTTTCCGGCACCCGGCCGGAGCTGGCCCTTTTCCTCCAGGAGATGCTCAACCGCAGCATCCTCCCGGTCATCCCCTGCAAGGGTTCGGTCGGGGCCTCGGGCGACCTCGCCCCCCTCGCCCACATGACCCTGGTCATGCTCGGCCTTGGCGAGGCCTTTTATGAGGGCGAGCGCCTCGCCGGAGCTGATGCCCTCGCCCGGGCCGGTCTGCGCCCGGTGACCCTCAAGGCCAAGGAGGGACTGGCGTTGCTCAACGGCACCCAGGTTCTGACCGCCTATGCCGCGGTCGCCCTCCAGCGCGCCCTCAATCTGGCCCGGCTGGCCGACATCGCCGCAGCCATCAGCGTCGAGAGCCTGCTCAACAGCCGCACTGCCTTTGATCCGCGCATCCAGCAAGCCCGCGGCCACCGTGAGCAAATCCGTGTGGCGGATAATCTCATCCGACTGCTCAGCGGCAGCGAGATCGTCGAGTCCCATGCCCACTGCGGCAAGGTCCAGGACGCCTACTCCTCGCGCTGCACCCCGCAGGTGCACGGGGCGGTGCGCCAGGCCCTTGCCTACGCCGCGGAGGTGATCGGCACCGAACTCAACGCCTCGACCGACAATCCCCTCATCTTCGCCGATGAAAACGAGGTCCTCTCGGGCGGCAATTTTCACGGCCAGCCGGTCTCCCTGGCCTGCGACGCCCTCGCCATCGCCGTCGCCCAGCTCGCCAATATCTCGGAACGGCGCCTTGAGAACCTGATGGACCCGGTCCAGAGCGGCCTCCCCCCCTTTCTCGCCGCCGAGAGCGGCACCAACTCCGGCTTTATGATCGCCCAGGTCACCGCCGCCGCCCTGGTCTCCGAGAACAAGGTGCTCACCCATCCCGCTTCGGTCGATTCGATCCCGACCTCCGCCAACCAGGAGGACTTTGTCAGCATGGGGACCTTCGCCAGCCGCAAGGCCCTGGAGGTGGTGCAGAACTGTGAGACCATCATCGGCATCGAACTGCTCGCCGGCTGCCAGGCCATGGACTTCCGCACCGGCCTCAAATTCGGCCAGGACCCCCACACCTTCCGCTGCGCCCTCGAGCCCGGCCGTGGCACCGGACCGGCCTGGCGTCTCATCCGCAGCCGCATCGGCTCGATGCCGCATGACCGGCTGCTGCATGCCGACATTTGCACCATCAGCGCCATGGCGCACGAAAACATCATCGTCGAAACCGCCGAGACGGCGGTGGGTGGGCTGTAAAAAGTGAAACAACGGCCGGTGCTGACGGCCTCAAAAACTGTAAGTATTCTGGAGAGCGAGAGCGATGAACAAGATCATCGGTGAAGGCTATACCTTTGATGACGT
>ERZ795059.412-NODE-412-length-56960-cov-6.906634_pt1 | contig 56960 bp, 21 predicted proteins | sample MGYA00375143_ERZ795059 | MGnify/ENA primary metagenome ERZ795059 (study PRJEB30188, sample SAMN05720168) | activated sludge metagenome | isolation source: Anaerobic digester | place: USA | collected 2015-01-07 ... | reverse complement strand
ACCTCGAGCAGGTGTTCGATGAAGAGCACCTGGTTTGCCAGGGTGTCAAACTTTCAGAACTAGTTCATGGTCAGGGGCTTCCGGAAGATAATTATACGATCTGCCTGCAGGCCTTTGACTACCTCACGGGAGAGACGGTATCATCAGAAAGCCCGCTGGGCTGCAGCAACCCGTTCACGGTATCGGACCTTGAACCACCGGTGATTCTGTTTCCCGTATCCGGCCAGGATATCTTCGCAGGCGATTTTCAAAATATTAACTTCGTGTGGACCTGGCCTCCCGGGGCACCGAACTCAACCCGGTTTGCCTTAAAAATCATCGAAGTACTTCCGGCCGACAGGAATATCAATGATGCTTTCAGATCGGCCACACAGCCGGTATTCTTCGAGAAAATCATTGCTTCAACGAATTATCTTTACGGGCCATCCGATCCCAGGCTGGTACCCGGAAAAACTTATGCGTTCTCCATTACAGCATCCGATCCGCTTCAAAAATCATTTTTCCGGAATAACGGGGAGAGTGAAATCGCCCGTTTTAATTTTCTTCCGGAAGAAAAACCCATTCCGGCATCTCCCATTGAATGGGATGTTGTATCCAGCCGGATCATTTATTACAACGTCACCTCGGATACTTTATCCGAAGACGGAGCCCCCGTATCCGGACAATACGCTGTAAAGCTTGATTTCAGAGGAAATGGAGATATCATTTTCCAGACCGATGAAAAGGGGGAAACGCAAACGATCGCCTGTAAAATGACTCCTTCAGGCAATTTAACATGGGACAATGATAGAGGCATGATTCCTGTACCTGTGTTGGTAAGCCTGTCAGCTTTGAAAGATCCCACCAGTTTAATAGTGACCGGTGATACCTGGAGTAAAATAAGTGTCACGGATGGTGAAATGAATCGGAATATTGACGAGCTGATCCTGAATTTCAAAGGCGACTTTGAGGCGTTGACTGTTTTACAAACCGGTGAAGAAGAACTTATATGCATTCATACTGAGGTTTACAACAGGATTGAACCGACTGACTATTCAAAAGATTTTTATAAGAATCCGAATGTGACCGATGGGCCATTTAACTGGGAAAAATACCTGTCTGGCACTGTGTATTTCAATATTCATCTTAAATGTCTTGAAAGAGCCGAAATGATCCTGTTGCCTGTATTTAAAGATCAAGCGCCAAAGTCTTTTAAAATGGAAAGGAGGATACAAAATGAAAACAAGCCAGATGAAAAATAGCAGGGGCCATTTCAGAGCCGGATTAAAGAGGACTGCAATCGTCCTTTTGATCATTGCAATAACCGTGGGATGGTGCGAACTGACTCATAATACAATCACCTCGGAAGCTATCAATCTCATCCTCCTCAAAAACAGCCCTGCTTATAAAGAAATTGAATTATTCGGGGAGCGGATGATTATCAATCAGGGTCGAAGGGTCAACAAAATGGAGGACGATTTCGACAGGGCCTATAACCATTATGGAGTTAACCGGGGATTTTTTTGCAAAGAATATTTGCTTACTCCCTGGGTAGTAAATCTTTATAAAAAACATCATACGCCACCGCCAGCCAGTTTTGACATGACGGACTTCAACAGCGCTTATGAATGGGCTTATTCGGGATCTGTCCAGAAGAATCCCGGTGATTTTTACCTGGGTAATGAGCCATGGAACTGGGAAGGGGCTGTCCGCTCTTATGATTATTCAATGATTTCCAAGGAAGCGGCATATGAACGTCTCGGCCATGTCATACATATGTTGCAGGACATATGCCAGCCCGATCATTTCCGGCGTATTGACCATCCCGGAAGCAGTTTCAGCACTGAAGAACTGGATGAATTAATGAAAAACATCCGCAAAATCCGGATTATACCTGACATCGTCTGGAGGGCAGCAGGGGTTAAAATCCCGGAACCAGTTCCCGGTGCTGTTGGATTTGAGAAGCTGGCCGATCTTTATGAGGATGCCAGGACACATGAACTTTCCGGGCTGAGTATCAGGGACTGGAAAAATGTCGGATTGGCTGACGGAAAACTTTTCAATTATTTCGATTCGGCTGGCCAGGGCTCCGAATATTTTCGCTCCAGGTTTGGCCAACCGGCTTTGGATACCGCCTTGGGGCTTCATGCACTCCCTGTTCCTGTAAATTATAACATCCGGGCCGCTTCACTAAATACAAGATGGATTCCCCCTTTATCAGTTAAAGTAAAAATAGATCATGTTCCGATAATCCCCTTTATTGTCTGGGATATGCCGTCGAACTACCCGAATATTAATGGCTACATAAAACTTTCGGGCAATTGCACAAAAATTTCCGTCGAATTTTCCGCCGGCCTGATCCAGTTATTTCATGATATTGTCAGGCATCCCCCTTATGCCAGTAAGATCAACATATATCAGAAAAATAAAGACGGGCAGGTGTTGACCGGATTAAGTTATGAGGCCATGTGGGAAGAAACAGACGACGACCGGAACAGAAAATTCTTGAAGACAAATGCTGAACCCGGACTATTCCAGGCATGCCGTCAGACCTACATTGAAGTGACCTTTGGCCCATCTCTTTCGGTGGGAGAATTAAAGCAGGCTACGCAGATCAATCCGGAATCGGTCAGGGTAAAAGTAGGGGTCAGAAACAAATCTGAAATAACAGTTGACATGGTATTGAAAGAGGGCAGCGATAATGACGGATCATCACCGCCTGTTTTTACAGGAAGTTTCGTTCCTCCCTTGTCATGGGCTGGTTCAGGTGATGGAGAAAAATTCCAGGGGTATGCAAAAATAATTGCGGAGGATATATTTAATCATTACGATTACGGAGGAAGGGCAGGTGCAAATAGCGGCAAAATTCTGGATGCCTTGCCGGAGACGAAGGCCCGGGTGACTGATTTCAAGCCCCCGTATCCATGGGCGGACTATACGCCCGGTTGGGATGAAACACACAACGATATCGGATCATTTGTGTTACCCCCGCCAAATATTGAGAAATGCAGGATTTATACTATTGGAGGAAAAGAATTTCAGCAATACATCGGCACATGGGACGACAAAGGGTGTCCGTTTCCTGAATTCATTGCACTGGACCGTTTCGGAGGGATGCTATTATATGACCGCCTGGCGGCAATGGAGGTAGAAATATATCCCGAAGTCCTCAAAATAGACCAGGCATCAGTCAGTGTTGAAATCGGTGTTAACGGAAGTCTGGTAGTTTATACGCTTAACAACGGCATCAGGGATTTTCAGGTGCAGGACAATGGTTTTTCCTTGAAGTTTCAGCCCGATTTAAGCTGGAAATCGGTCGAAGATGCGGTAAAATACGGTTATGTGAGGATATTCCTGAACGACAACTCCGGCCATAGGATAGATGCAAATCCTGCCACTGTTCCGGTGATCCGGTCCAGGACAGATTGGGACTATTACGAAGAAGGGCCCGATTTAAATCATCAGGGTCATGTCTTCATTGAAGAGAAGCCTGAATAGCAAATACAGATGTGATTTCGGTTCCCCGGCCGGTTTTATCATCTGTACGCGCTGAACAATGCCGCGCCAATAGTGGCAAAAATGATGATGTAAAGCACGATAACAATAGCCAACCAGATGAGGGATGCCTTTGCCCAGTTGGCTTTGCTCGGATGGGTGCTGCTGCTGAACCCCCAGACGAACAGCATGATGATGTTGACGAGCGGGATCGCAGTAATCAAAATGGTCACGAACCAGTCGCCGACCGGGATCGGTTGCTGATTCTGCATGGCATTGTAATTCTGGTAAGGATTCTGGTTCTGGTTCTGGAATTGGGTCTGGTCTTCCATTTTAGTTTGGATTTTGGTTGTCCTACTCGTGTGGCTTTTCGGTTCCGCCCCGTTTGATGGCTGGTTTCCGGGCTCCAGGTATATAAATTTATTTTAATTCAGGAAAGAAATATCTTGACAGGGTAAATTTAAGGAAAAGAACAACTGAATTCAATACGAATCATTGAAATATTTTCAAATTCAGGGAAATACAGGATCATTCTAACCGATTATACTTATTTCGTATCTTTATTACCAAAATACCAGACCATGAAATTCCGGCGGTACTTTGCGGTATGCCTTCTGATCGTGACGGCTTCTCCTCTCTTCGCCCAGCCCGGCGGTTATTATCCTCCGCCTTCGGTTGTCGTTTTCCAGAACGATACCCTTACCATCTTCCCGCCCGATTCGCTTCCCGGAGAGCCGGTAGAGCTGCTTTCTTACAATATCCTGGTCGATGACGAATTTTACGATAACCTTCCGGTCCTCGTTCCGGCCGAACCTGCCGTCTTTATCTTCGATATAACAACCCTCACCCCGGGAAACCGGAGCTTTTGCGCCAAAGCGGTCTACAATGAATGGATCAGCGAAAGTGCCTGCGATACTGCACAAATTTTTTATGGGATGGAGCTGCCGGTACTCGAAGACTGGTCGTCGGGCAGCTTTGAAACGCTGCAATGGACGACCGATAGCGAAAACTGGATTATCGAAAACGATGAAGGCAATCCTGCACCTTCCGCAGCATTCCTTGGCAATCCGGCAGTGACCGGTTATGAAATCGCCCTGGAGAGCTTCCCCATGACGGCTGTGGGGATGACGAACGGAAGAATCTGGCTCGATTTCGAAATCAAACTGGATGCAAACCAATCGACGGGTACAGAAAAATTATTCTTGCAGGTGTGGAACTGGACCAACGAAACCTGGAATGCTATATCTGAATATAGCAATTTTGACGGCAGTTTTGATTGGATCAGTGAGCGGATTTTAATAACAGCAAAGAATAAAGTTTTCAAGGTCCGGTTCCTGGCTACCGGTGAAAATTCGTCCGCAATAAATAGATGGGCATTGGATAATATTCACATTTATCGCACCTGTGATGGGCTCTGGGATGTGTGGCTGGAAGAAAATCCGGATTACAATACTCTTGAATGGGATGGTTATGGAGGATGGGGATGGTTTGATGGCTGGTTCAACTGGGATGATGGCGTATTCAGCGGTAATTCAATCGGTTTGGGTGAACCGGCTGAATTTGAGTTTGCCTCAAGGTGGGAACCGGCTCAGTTGATCATTTTCCCTGGAGCCGTAATCACGGAAGTTGCTTTTGTCCCTGCAGAAGTAAACGCGGATTACCGGATCAGGATCTGGAACGGAAGCGCACCCGACTCCCTGCTTATCGACCAGCCTGTTCAATACCCGGTGATAGGTGAATGGAACTATGTGACACTGGTTGATACTGTAACTATTGATGTAACAAAAGATCTCTGGGTCGGTTATTATGTCAATGCGCAGACCGGTTACCCTGGAGGAGTTGATGACGGTCCGGCTATCGATGGATTTGGAAACATGATCTACTATCAGGACCAATGGCAGACATTAAAAGATATCAGTGACGACCTCGATTTCAACTGGAATATCGCATGCCATGTAATTCCCGGGCTGCCATTTCCGAATGATAAATGGCTTTATAAAATCTACCGTAACACCGATGGCGGCGATTACCTATTTCTCGATACGACTTTTTCATGGAACTATGAAGATCATGACATTATCCTTGAAGAAAAATACTGTTACAAAGTATCGGCAGTCTGGACTGAGAACAACGACACATGTGAATCCGACGATAACCCCGAAGTATGCGAAACGCTTTGCCTGGGTGTCGATTCACCGCAACAGGATAATAAGGTGAAAATTTATCCCAATCCGGCATCAAACTGGCTTTGGATCGAATCTGAAGATTTAATCCGGGAGATCAAACTGTTTAATTCGCTTGGAGAGACGCTGATGAATCTGGAAATTGGAAATTTGAAATTCGCAGTGTATTGTTCCAGTTTGCCGGCAGGGATTTATGTTATCGAAGTAAAGACGCAAACTACCACCTTCCGCTCAAAATTCCTGAAAATCGATTAATGTCCTGAACGCCACCTTCCCGTCTTCCCTGGTTCCCTGCACCACAACCGAGTTCCCTTCCGCCTTGCCGGTCGAGATCATCATCATCTCCCCGGCCATGACCTCCGATAGGTAATTGATGGTCAGCGTACGGATGCGATGCTCCTTGTGCCATTCCTCCGGCAGGGCATCCACGCTCCAGTCGAGATAACGGATGTTGTTGACATGCCCGTTCTGGTCGACTTCGCTGAAGCGCACCTTGCGGGGTTCGGTCGTCGCAATCTCTTTCACCGGCCGTAGCAGCGGGGGATTGCAGTCGAGCACGTCCTGGTGGGTGGCCAGGTGCAGCACCGGTTTGACCAGGTCGACGCTCTTCGGCTTTCTCGTTTCCTGGTCGAGGATCATCCACGCCGAGGTCGCCGCCCCGATCACATTCCCGTTGTGATCCATGATCTTGAAGTCCCTGTAAGCAAATAACTTATCCACCCCTTTCGGCCATGTTTCCACGATGATTTTCTGACCCCAAACCGGCTGGCCGATCATCCGGATCATCAGGCTGATGACCACCCAGAATTCGTTGCGTTTCCTGGCATCTTCGTAGCCAAAGCCGAGATGGTTGGCATGCCTCCATGCCGATTCCTGCAGGTAATTGGCAACGGCCGACATTTTCAATTGCCCGTTGCAGTCGGTGTCGTACCAGTAGATCGGGTATTCCTCGGCCCAGATTTTCTTCAGTTTGTTCATCAACGCTTTACGATTATTGCAGGCAAATTTATTAATTAACCACAAAGAGACACAAAGGACTTCACGAAGTAACACAAAGGGTTTAATTTGGTAATCAATTACTTTGTGGCCTTTGTGATTCCTTTGTGGCCTTGGTGGTTAAAACTTTTTGAGTCATCTCAGCATAAAAAACCCCGGAAAGCCCTGTTAAAAGCGATCCGGGGAGGAGATATATGGGGAACAGTGGTGTGCTGCTACATTTTCGACAGCTCGATATCTACCGTTACTTCAATGGTTTCGGCAATGTTTTTGACAACCGCACCCGGGATTTTGATCGAATAATCGGCAGGCTTCACGTTGAATTTGCTGATCCCGTGGATCTTATCCCCGGCCTTGACGGTAAACGTCCCTTTTTCGCTGATCTTCTTCGTTACGCCGTGAATGGTCAGGTCGCCCTCGATCGTCGCTTCATAAGACCCTTCTTTTGAGAAATCAACAGCAGTAAGATTGGTCACTTTTCCGACAAAGGTCGAATTCGGGAACTTGTCGCTCTCCATATAGTTCTCGTTGAAATGCTCCTGCATGAGTGCTTTTTCGAACTGGAACGACTTGATAAGAACTTTGAATACCAGGTCGCCGGTTTGGCTGTCGAGGGCAGCATTTACCTGGTTGTTAGTAGCCTCGATAGTTTCGATGGGGGTTTCGGAGTAGAATTTGATATTCCCGTTCTTGGTCATGTATTTCTGGGCCTGGACGGTGAACGATGCGGTTATGGCTATAGCCGCGATGACAAGGATTTTAAGTGACTTTTTCATTTTATTTGATTCTTTTGAATTAATAATCGATTGAATTTTTAACGTATGATGGAACACTGCTCCAGGACGACATCGGTATCGTTGTAGCCGGTCAGGTATCCTTTGATCTTTACTTCTGTTCCCGGTCCGATGGCTTTCAGCGCCTGGGCATGGTTGCCGAGCATAACACAGCGGATCCCTTCGTCGCCGAACATCCCCTGGTTAAAGACAAATACCCCGGTAACAAGGCTTTCAGCTAAATCGATCTTATCGAGTTTACCACTCAGCAGCACCACTTTGCCGTTGAATTTACCTTCGGCTGTCGTCCGGTCCGACTGAAAGCTGTTATACAGGTCGGTGGCAGAGATAATAAAGGCCGGTTTGGCTTTCTCATAGTTTTCGTGAGGCTTGTTGATGACGAATTTATAAACAAGGCCTGCGCTGATCACCCCTATGACAAACAGGGACAGAATGATGGTTATGATTGTTCTTTTTTTCATGGTTTCTTTATTTTTTGCACAAAAGCGCTATAAATCTCTATTTACTAACACTATTAACTCTGGAACCTGGAACATTGGAACACTGGAACTTTGGAACACTGGAACACTTATAGCTTTCCGAATCTCAGTTCTTCCGCGCTCGTCAGGTTATCGTCCTGCAGCCAGATCTCCGTATCGGTCATTTTAAGTATTTTCCAGTCGTCGGTCAGGTCATCCATGGCTTTGTTTCCTGTAATGGTAATGACAAATTTGTTACTGGAGTTATCGTCGTCGCCCGGTTCGCCTAAGGTCCAGGTGCCGGTATAAGTTGCGGAGCCCGTAACAGCTTCCAGGATATTCCCGGTATTGAAATTAAAAGTGTACCCGTTGTAATCGCTGGTCTCGTCTTTGCCGCTGTCGAAATAGTAGGTTACTTTCCAGTTACCGGTCACCTGTCCGGTGTTATTGGTATTGGAAGGATTATCGTCGTTGCTCTTGGAGCAGGAAGCCAGGCTGATGGTCAGTGCGAGGATGAAAAGTTTTGCTGTAGTCTTCATGGTGTTTTTGTTTGATGAGGCAAAGTAACGTCGAACCGAGGGCGAGTTCCAAATAATATTGGATGAACGGGAAAAAGTGAGACTTGAATGGGGAAGTTGGGCAGTTGGACAGCCTGTCCCGAGTAGAGCGAGGGATTTGGGCAGATGGACTAACCTCCCCGCAGCCACTCCCTGAACTCGGCCGACCGCTCGGTGCTGGTGATAGACTCCAGCTCGCAGGGCGGTTTCAGCTTGATCTTGATGCGGGCTTTGGAGTAGGTGATCATGGTTTCGATCGAATCGAGGCTGATGATAAAGGCGCGGTTGATTCGGAAGAACCGCCCGGGATCGAGTTGCTTCTCCAGCTGATCGAGGCTCAGGTCCATCGGGTAGCGGTCTTTGCCGAAGGTAACGCCGAAAACGATCTTTTCATCTATATAAAAATAAGCCACATCTTTGATCTCCACGATCTTGATCTGCTGCCCCAACCGGATCACCACCCGCCTGAGGTATTCTTTCTCCTGTTTGCCTATCAGCGCCATGAGCTGCGATAAATCGACCTGCTTTTCCGCCGGCTTCACCTTTTTGAATTTATTGATCGCCTCAGCCAGTTCTTCCTTCCTGACGGGCTTCAGCAGGTAATCGATGCTGTTCAGCTTGAAGGCCTGGATGGCGTACTGGTCGTATGCCGTGGTGAAGATAACGGGGCAGGAAATGTTGATCTGCCTGAAGATTTCGAAACTGAGCCCGTCGGCCAGGTGGATGTCCGATAGAATCAGATCGGGCTCGGGGTGATGGCCGAACCAATCCATGGTGGAGGTGATGCTGTCGAGAATGCCGAGGACCTTCACCTCGGGATCCATCTCTTCCACCATCTTTTTCAGCCGCTGGGCGCTTGCCGGTTCATCTTCAATAATAAGAAGTTTCATTTTCTTTATTTCATTTAATTAACCACAAAGTACACAAAGGTTTCACAAAGGAGCACAAAGTGATTGACTGCCGGACTAAGGCCTTCGTGGATCTTTGTAGTATAATAATCATTTGATCAAGGGTAAAAAAATCCTGAAAAGCAGTTCCGATATCTCAATTATGACCTCTTTATCGGTAATCAGTTTATATCTTTTCCTGATATTTTCAAGTCCGATGCCGGTGGAGACTTCGGGAGTGAGTTTGGGCTGGAGATTATTCTCTACAACGATCTTCCCATCATCTTCGTAAACTTTAATAAACAAAGGCTTACTCATCGATATAACATTATGCTTCACAGCATTTTCGATCAAGATTTGAAGCGTCATGGGCGGGATAAATGCCTTTTTGAGCTCATCACCAAGCTGAATATCCAGGTAAAGGTTATCTCCATAACGTTTCTTCAAAAGGAAGAAATAACTTTGTATGAGTGTAAGTTCTTCATCCAGGGTGATCAGCTCCTGGTCTTTGTATTGCAGGATCGTCCTGAAAAAATCAGATAGTTTTTCCGTATATTGTACCGCCTGTTCAGGATTATCTTCGATGAGGGAGATCAGGGTACTGAAACTGTTGAAGAGAAAATGTGGATTGACCTGGTTTTTCAGCACCTGGAACTCAAACTCGATCTTCTCTTTTTTCTCCTGTTCTCTCTTTCTGAGCCTGTTTTCACGCATTTTAATGTATAGAAAGATAAGCGCCGCCAGGATAATGACCAGCAGGATGATAAACCAGGGTTGTATCCAGACAGGTTGCCTTATCCTGAAGCTGTAACTGACTTCGCCGGCATTGACAAAAGACCGGTCGAGCGAGGATCTTACTTTAAAGGTAAATTCACCGGGCGGAAGGCTGGAATAGGTCACCTGGCGGTTGTAAGTATCGTTCCAGCCCAGGTCGTACCCTTCGAGCATAACCTGGTAATTCACTCTTTCCGGATTGGAAAACCAAAGGCCTGCATACCGGAATGAAATGTGGTTGTCGGCATAACCGAACACCTGGCCGGCCTTCAACTCCCGGGGTTCCAGGTAAACCGACATCTCCTCCAGAACCGTGACGGGCATATAAGAAACCGCCGACCCCGGCCGGTACCGGATGATCCCTTTCCGTGTCCCCAGCCATATATTCCCTTCGCGGTCGCGGCTGATCGTGTTGAGATCGGGCTGGATCCCTTCAAATCCTTTGTCACCGCCATAATGAGCGATGTTTCCCGTTGGAATGTGTAGGATATCCAGGCCATTCTCATGAACGGCCAGAAGTTCATCGTCTGCTGCCATGATCCCGGTGAAGGAAATGCTGCTCAGACCCTCGTCAAGCCCATAGTGAATGAAGTTCTTCCCATCGAATTTAAACAATCCGCCCGATGCCGATCCGGCCCAGATATTGCCATATTTATCCCCCGTAAGGGAATAGATCACATCATCGGTAAGGCCATTGTTTTCATTGTATGAAGACCATCCGTCCTGCGTCCTGACATTGATCCCGTCTCCGTCGGTCGCCAGCCAGATCCTGTTTTTATCATCCTCATAAACATAATAGATGAAATTATTGACCAGCCCGTTTTCATAATTGTATGACCGGGCCTGATAAGATCTTCCGGAAGTATTCGGGTCAAGAATGATTTCCGAAGCTCCTCCCAGGGTTGCCATCCACAAGGTGTCGTGATGCCGGGATATGGATAAAACATTGTTATTGACCAGGTTATCCCTTTCGGTAATTCGATCAAATGTGCCATTTGCAGGATTGAGCCTGATCGCCCCGTAGTTAAAAGTACCTGCCCAGATGTAGCCAAAGCGGTCCTGGTTAAGGCAGGTGATTTTCAGTCCCGGCCCTTTAAACGGACCCGGGTAAGATTTTACATCGCCCGATTCGACGGCCAGGGAGAACAACCCGCGGTCGTCGCTGAACCACAGCAGGCCGGGACGGAACTCGTCGGCATGGATGGCATGGATATTCGCCAGCGGAATCCCGCCAACATCATCCAGGTATCGAATCCTGTTCCCGGTCGACCGGAACAGCCCTTCGGCAGAAAGTATCCAGATATTGCCTTCCCGGTCTTCCAGCAAGTCATAAATTTTGCCGGTCTGAAGGTCAGCGGGTAACAGATTAATCATTCCCCGATTATTCTCATTCAGACTGATCTCCAGTAATTCACCGCTTGAAGTGCCTGCCCACGCCGATGCACCGGAAACCGTCACTGCGCTCACCGGACCCTCTTCCCAGGCATGATCTGCCGCAGGCTGAATAAATTGCCGCCCGTCGTTCGTCAAAAAACCAATCCCTCCGTCCTGGAAACCCAGCCAGAGGTTGCCATCACTATCCTCTTTGACCACAGTGACCATTATATCCGGCAATTCACCGGACGCCGCAAGCGGATTGACTATTTTCTCCCCGTTTCTGTAAATACACGAAACCAGCCCGCCATCGGTACCCGCCACAACATATCCATCGCTCACAGATTCAAGGTCATGCACATAATCGTCGGGAAGGCCGTCGTCACGGTTTATATTGAAGACCCGGGTGCCGGAGTAAAAATAGATCCCTTCGCCGGCTGTCGACCACCAGATACTACGGTCTTGGGCTACCAGGATATCGGTGACAGCCACACCGGAAGTACCCTCTTCCGGATTAAAGAGGTTGATCCGGCCCTGATCCAACCGGTATATTTTACCGTCCCTGCACCCAATCCAGAGATCGTGATCCTGGTCAAGGTGAAGTGCAGTCACGTGGAAATCAGCCGTATCCGGTAAGGGGGTAAAAGATTTGAACTGAATGCCGTCGAAACGGAACAGGCCCTGTCCGGAACCCAGCCAGATGTATCCATCTGCATCCATAACAGCTTTTTTAAAGACAGGTCCTTCCCCCGGGACGGTGATCCTGATCTTCTCAAAGCCCGGAAGTTGTGAGAATCCTGAATGGGCAATCAGGAAGATAAAAGCCGTGAGCCAAAACAAAGGACTCCACAATCTCCTTATTTTCTGACCATTAATCATTGCTTTTTACCAGTTCGGCAGTGACTGAAACGTCAATACTTTCCGCAATCTTCTGGTTAACGACCCGGGGTATCCTTATCTGATGGTCTTCCAGCATCACGCTAAAATCTGCCTTCAGGCTGATCTTCCCATCTACCACCCGGATCGTTCCTTTAATAATCCTTTCCTGTTCAACGCCGTGAATATTCAGCATTCCTTTGGCCCTGACCGTTTGCTCCAGTGAAGAGTTCAGGTCGATATCTTCAATGATCTTCCCTTTAAAAGTTGAGGCAGGAAAAGACTGAACCTCCAGGTAATTTTCATAAAAATGCTCCTGTTGCAGCGGGCTGTTAAACCCTTTAAAACTCTTATTATCAATGGAAAAGGCGAATGTTTTCTTCCCCGGATCGATGGCGCCCTGCACCTCTGCAGATTCGGCCCTGATGATCTCCAGCGGGGCATTGGATACAAAGGAAGCCGTGCCATTCTTTGTTTTATAAACAGGCTGGCAGAAGGAATTATTTGCCAGTAAAACAATGATGATGAATAAGATATGTTTGATCACCGTAGAGATTTTAAAGCGAAGATAATATATTCCTGATAAAAGTTGATTCCGTAATGAACCGATGTATCAGCGGATTGTTTAGACCAGATTAAACAGTTTATACTTTTGCATTCGATTAAAACCAAACTATGAAGATATTGTTCATCATTCTCATTGTAATTCTGATCATTATTCTGGGTTCCCTTTTACTCGGATGGTTGTTTTCGGCGCCTGTTTACCACGGTCCTGTCAGCGACCATTTCGACGGGAAGAGATTCATCAATCCGGGTGGAAAGAAAGCGGGAGGGCTGAAAGATGTCATCAAATGGTCGAGGGAAAGGCAACGGGGTGAATGGAAAGAGATCACCGAAGTGAATTATGGCCCTGCCCCGGAAGAAAGAGTCGAAGGTGATTCTATTGTTGTGACTTTCGTCAACCATTCCACCTTCCTGATCCAGACGCAGGGGTTGAATATCCTGACCGATCCGGTCTGGAGCGAACGGGTCAGCCCTGTGACGTTTGCCGGCCCGAAGCGGATGCGCCAGCCGGGAATCCGGTTTGAAGAACTTCCTCCTATAGACATTATTTTATTGACCCATAATCACTACGACCATTTGGATATCAGTACCTTAAAAAAATTGACAAGCCGTTTTAAACCGGTGATATACACGCCGCTCGGGGTGGGCCTTTACTTAAAGAAAAAGGGCATTGACAATTTCAGGGAAATGGATTGGTGGGACGAATTGACAACGCCAAACGGGTTGAAGCTGGTTTGTACGCCGGCGCAGCATTTCAGCGGCCGGGGGATGTTCGACAGGGACAGGACGCTCTGGTCAGGATTTGCATTACGCACCGAAAACGGGAGCATATATTATTCGGGAGACACCGGCTATGGAGAGTTTTTCAACGAAATAGCCGAACGGCTCTCTCCGATCCGGCTTTCTTTCCTTCCAATCGGGGCCTATAAACCGCAGTGGTTCATGTCGCCGATCCACACATCACCGGCCGATGCGGTGAATATCCACAATATCCTAAAATCCCCTCAAAGCATCGGGATGCATTTCGGCACCTTCCCGCTGGCCGACGACGGGATATCAGATCCGGCGAAAGAGCTTAAGGAAGCAAAAAGCAGAGAGGGAATTTTAGATGAGAGATTCCTGATACTTGAAGAAGGGCGAGCATATAGTTTTCATTGAGGTGTTTCTTCGAGATGGCATCTCAATATGCAAAAGAAATTTTCTATATAAGCTGATTTGCGGGTGAAAAGACCGGATCTTATTTGATTTTGAGATGCCATCTCAAAGAATTAGATTTCATATTCTAAACTGCTTATTTATAATCACATATCGCTTCCAGGAACTTGTAATCCTGATGCCATCTAAAAAATATTTTTAAGGGTCCGGGTATTTTGTAGTCAAATTACGGATTAACAATTGAGAATTCATCCTTTTGTTAAACCTATAATCAATTTACAATGAAAAAGCAATCTTTAAAGACACCTCTAATTGCGGGGAAGTATTATCATTTATTCAACAGGGGAAATAATAGAGATAGACTTTTCTATTTCGATTGCAATTATGACTTTTTTATTAAAAAGTACTTCTACTATATGGATCCGGTTGCTGAAACATTTTGCTATTGTCTGTTACCAAATCATTTTCATTTTTTAATTCGTATAAAGGATTCAGCAACCGATTCAAGGTATGTTTCAAATCAACTAAGGAAGCTGTTTATAACTTATGCAATGTATATTAATCGTCAAGAATGCAGAACTGGCTGTATTATTAGTAAAAACTTCAGGCGAATTGAGGTAAATCGCGACGAATACTTTATTAGCCTAGTGCGATACATCCATTTAAATCCGATAAAGCATAAGATTACTAACGATATTTATACTTATAGATACAGTACTTTTTACAAAATTCTCCGCAATCAAATCAATGATTTTGAGTCTGCGGAATTAATTAATTGGTTTGGAGGATACTCCAATCTTATTGAAGATCATCTGATTATAAAGAATGATAAAAAAATTAATGGTTTTAAACTGGAAGACTAGTCTTGGATTTTACTGAGTAATAAGGATAATAAACTTGGAGTTCAGAAGGTTGATTTTCTTTTAAATAGAAATAATAAGCACCATTTTATGAGATGGCATCTCAAATCAATAGATTTCTTCTTTAAATAATTTATTATGTGTTTGTTAGGAAGCATTTTCATGATGTCAGAGATGCCATCTCAATTACTTTTCAACAATCCGAAATATCTTTATCAAAACATATATTTTTAGATCCGGGAAATCATATAATTGAATATCAACTGCCTGGTCTATGAATAAAACGGTTCCTGCAACGCTTATCCTGGATGATGGCACGGAATTCCGCGGCTATTCCTTCGGCGCCGAACAATCTTCATCCGGCGAGGTGGTCTTCTCCACCGCAATGAACGGCTACCCGGAAAGCCTCACCGACCCGTCGTACAAAGGACAGATCCTCGTAGCCACCTACCCGCTTATCGGCAATTACGGGGTGCCTGAAATGCGGATGAAAGAAGGCATGACGGAATTCTTCGAATCGGATAAAGTTCAGATCTCCGGCCTGGTCATTTCCGACTACTCTTTCAGTTACAGTCACTGGAATGCAGTAAAAAGCCTGTCGGACTGGCTGAAAGAACACCGGGTGCCCGGCATTGCCGGTGTGGATACACGGAAACTGACCCGGATCATCCGGGAAAAAGGGGCCATGCTGGGGAAAATCGTAGTGCAGGATGATGTACATTTTTACGACCCGAACAAAGACAACCTTGTCAACCAGGTTTCGGCCAGGGAAAAAATAACCTACGGGAATGGCCGTCGTCGTATCCTCCTGGTGGATTGCGGCACTAAAAACAACATCATCCGGTGCCTGCTGAAAAGAGATGCCACTGTGCACCGGGTCCCCTGGGACCACCCGGCGGATCCCGCGGAATACGACGGCATTCTGGTCTCCAATGGTCCGGGTGATCCTAAGATGTGCAAAGCCACCATAGAATCGGTGAAGAACCTCCTTGATGGCGATCTGCCGGTCTTTGGCATCTGCCTCGGCTCACAGATCATGGCCCTGGCCGCAGGCGCCGATACCTACAAGTTGAAATACGGTCACCGGAGCCACAACCAGCCCGTAATCATGAAAGAGAGCCACCGGTGCTTCATAACTTCTCAGAACCACGGCTATGCTGTTGATACAGAGACACTCCCGGAGGGTTGGAAACCCTGGTTCGAGAATCTGAACGACGGTACCTGCGAAGGCATCATCCACAGCTCAAAACCTTTCTTCGCCGTACAGTTCCACCCGGAAGCCTCTGCCGGTCCGGTCGATACCGAATTCCTGTTCGATCATTTTATGGAAAAAGTCAGGGAATATGAAGCACGCCATTAAAAAAGTCCTCCTGCTGGGATCAGGTGCCCTGAAGATCGGCGAAGCCGGCGAATTCGACTATTCCGGCACCCAGGCGCTCAAAGCCCTTCGCGAAGAAGGTATTGCTACCGTCCTGATCAATCCCAACATCGCCACGGTCCAGACTTCCGAAGGGATGGCCGATAAGATCTATTTCCTCCCGGTAACCCCTTTCTTCGTCGAAAAAGTCATTGAAAAAGAGAATCCGGATGGCATCCTCCTGTCGTTCGGCGGGCAGACCGCCCTGAACTGCGGCGTCGCCTTGCACCAGTCGGGGATACTGGAGAAACACGGGGTCAGGGTATTGGGAACACCCGTCAGCGCCATCCTCGACACGGAAGACAGGGAACTTTTTACCCGGAAACTGGATCAGATCCATGTAAAAACACCGCGCAGCATCGCGGTGACCGGTGTGGATGAGGCGGTGCAGGCGGCGGCAACCCTGGGTTATCCCGTGATCGTCCGCTCGGCTTTTGCCCTCGGCGGACTGGGCAGCGGCTTCTGTGGATCGGAAGACGAAATGAGGGCGCTGACACAGAAATCCTTCTCCTATTCCAGCCAGGTGCTGGTCGAAGAATCGCTGAAAGGATGGAAAGAGGTGGAATACGAGGTGGTACGCGACGGTTTCGACAATTGCATCACGGTGTGCAATATGGAGAATTTCGATCCGCTGGGGATCCACACGGGTGAAAGCATTGTAGTAGCACCTTCGCAAACCCTGAGCAACAGGGAATACCACAAGCTCCGGGAACTATCGATCCGGATCGTCAGGCATATCGGAATTACCGGTGAATGCAACGTGCAGTACGCCCTTGATCCCAACTCCGAAGACTACCGCGTGATCGAAGTCAATGCCCGCCTTTCCCGGTCGAGCGCCCTGGCGTCAAAAGCCACAGGATACCCGCTGGCCTTTGTGGCAGCCAAAATTGCCCTGGGCTACGGCCTGTTTGAGCTGAAGAATTCGGTGACACAGGATACATCGGCATTTTTCGAACCGGCCCTCGACTATATCGTCGTGAAAATCCCCCGATGGGACCTGGGAAAGTTCCATGGCGTTTCGCGCGAAATCGGCAGCAGCATGAAGAGTGTGGGGGAAGTCATGGCCATCGGGCGCACCTTCGAAGAAGCCATCCAGAAAGGGCTCAGGATGATTGGCCAGGGGATGCACGGGTTTGTCGGCAACAAAGACATCGAGGATATCATCATCGACAAAGAGCTGGCCGTGCCCACCGATATGCGCATCTTTGTCATTGCGATGGCGCTGATGAAAGGCTACAGCGTGGAACGCATTTTCGAACTGACGAAGATCGACCGCTGGTTCCTGGAAAAACTGAAAAACATCTGGGACATTCGCAATGAAGTGATAACCTACAACACCCTGGAAGAACTGCCCCTCGCCCTTTTGCTGAGATCAAAACAGCTCGGCTTCTCCGATTTTCAGATCGCCAGGTTCATTTTTAAAAGTGACCGGGATCACATTGCGGATGACCTGCTGAAAGTGCGAAATTATCGCAAAGCAAAAGGCATCCTGCCTTATGTGAAGCAAATTGACACCATGGCAGCAGAATACCCGGCCCGGACCAATTATCTCTATTTAACATACAATGGCAACGAGCACGATATTGGCTTTTCCGCAAAGAATGTTACTACTCCAACGACTAAAGCCGTTGGTTCCGAGGATGGATTAAATTTGGAACCGACGGCTTTAGTCGTCGGAAGAAAAGAACAGCGTGAACCGACGGCTTCAGTCGTCGGACTACAAAAAGAGGAAACACCAGAAACCGTTGTCGTCCTTGGTTCAGGCGCCTACCGGATCGGCAGCAGCGTGGAATTCGACTGGTGCGGGGTGAATGCGCTGGAATGTGTTAATAAGGAAGGATACCGTTCGGTGATGATCAACTACAACCCCGAGACTGTCAGCACCGATTATGACCTGTGCGACCGGCTCTATTTCGAGGAACTTACCTTTGAAAGGGTGATGGACATCCTCGATCTTGAAAACCCCCTGGGCGTGATCGTTTCAACCGGCGGGCAAATTCCGAACAACCTGGCGATTCGGCTCTGGGAGCAGGAGGTGGCGATTCTCGGCACCTCGCCGCAGTCGATCGACAAAGCTGAGAACCGGCACAAATTTTCGGCTATCCTTGACGAACTTGGCATCGACCAGCCCCGGTGGATCGAGTCATCTTCCGTAAGCGAGGTATACCGGTTTACCGATGAGGTCGGTTTCCCGGTCATTGTAAGGCCGTCGTATGTTTTGTCGGGTGCGGCCATGAACATTGTGTCGAACCGCAGCGAGCTCGAACATTTCCTGGAGATGGCGGCGGAGGTGTCGAAACAGTATCCCGTGGTGGTTTCCAGGTTCATTGAAGACGCAAAGGAGATCGAGATGGATGCCGTAGCCGCGAACGGGGAGATCATTTGCTATGCGATCTCGGAACATGTTGAGTTCGCCGGCGTTCACTCGGGAGATGCCACCATGCTGTTTCCGCCACAGAAAATCTATGTCGAAACGGTGAGGCGGATCAAGCGGATCAGCCGGCAGATCGCGCAACACCTGAAAATTTCAGGGCCGTTCAACATCCAGTTCCTGGCCAAAGACAACGATGTGATGGTGATCGAGTGCAATCTCAGAGCCTCTCGCAGCTTCCCGTTCATCTCAAAAGTACTGAAAACCAATTTTATCGAAACCGCAACGAAAATCATGCTGGGAAAAACGGTGGCCAAACCGGATAAATCGTTGTTCGATCTCGATTATGTCGGCGTCAAAGCCTCGCAGTTCTCATTCTCCCGATTGCAAAAAGCCGATCCTGTGCTGGGCGTCGAAATGGTTTCCACCGGCGAGGTCGGCTGCATCGGCGACAATTACTACGAAGCCATTCTGAAATCGATGTTGTCGGTCGGCTATACGATCCCGGAGAAAGCTGTGCTGTATTCCAGCGGCCCGTCGCGGTCGAAGCAGGAATTGCTCACCAGCGCCCGGATGCTGCAGGAGAAAGGTCTGACCATTTATGCCACCGGCGGCACCCACGATTTCTTCATCAAAAACGGGATTAATTCGATCATGCTGCACTGGCCGGGCGAGGATAAAACCCCGAACACGATGGAATACCTGCGCCGGAAGAAGATCGACCTGGTGATAAACATCCCCAAGGACCTGAGCAAAAGCGAGCTTGACAACGATTACCGCATCCGCCGCAGTGCCGTCGATTTCAACATCCCGCTCATCACCAATGCCCGGCTGGCCAGCGCATTTATCTACTCGTTCTGCAGGATCGGGATCGAGGAGATCGGGATCAAGGCGTGGGGAGAGTACGAGTGAGGAACTTCGATTTACGATTTACAATTTACAGTTTACAATCTTTGAAGTGGATTATGGAATATGATCATCGGTTATTCTTATTATTCAGTGTGTTAATGGATTTTTGAAAAATAGCAATGAGATCCTGACATTCTTTTAAAAGATCTACTATTCTAAGAGGATTATTACAAATTACAGAGTTACTCATTATTGTTATATTCACTTGAGTTTCTCTCAGTTCTTTGAGTACAAGGCTAAGTTTATGAGTAAAATCCGCACGTGATTCCGCACTCTGTGCTTCACCATAATTTAATGCAGCCGAGCTGGCAGATCTTACAATCTGTTTAGCAAGATGAAAAGTATAATCATCAAAACGACATTCCTTACAAAGCGTAATAATTGCCGATGCAAAGCTAATTAGTCGCTTTTCCAGTTCAATCCGGTTCATATTGTTTTTTCTAATTAATCCCATTTTCTCACAATAAATACCCGGTTTAGTTAAAAAAATTTTTCTATTCATTAATCTTGTGGTAGTTACAATTGTCAAGAATTACAATTTAGAGATTACTTTTTACATTCTGCAGAGTACAATCTTCAATGCAAAATTCAGATTATAGATTGTAAACTGTAATCCGTAAACTGTAAATCATTTATTATTTTTACCACATTCAAATAATTGAAATCTTGATCGGTCAGAAATACAACAACAACCTTCAGTACTTACTGATAGTAGTCGCCGGGGCGCTCCTTTTCCTGCCTTTCCTGGGCAACGTCGCCCTGTTCGACTGGGATGAGGTCAATTTTGCCGAGATCGCCCGGGAGATGATCGTTACGGGCGATTACCTCAACGTGCAGATCAATTATCAGCCATTCTGGGAAAAGCCGCCGCTGTTCATCTGGATGCAGGCGTTGTCGATGAAGCTTTTTGGCATCAATGAATTCGCCGCCCGTTTCCCCAATGCTATTTGCGGCATCACAACGCTGCTGGTCATCTTCGCCATCGGAAAAAAAATCCATAATGAAAAAATGGGCCTCACCTGGGTGTTGGTTTACGCCGGTTCCATCCTTCCGTTCTTCTATTTCAAATCGGGCATCATCGATCCCTGGTTCAACCTGTTTATTTTCCTGGGCATATATTTTGCAACCATTTCCATCGACAGATCAAGAGTTCAATTGTTCAATGGTTCGATTGTTAATGAACCCGACATCTCGTCTTACAATCCTACCGTCTTACAGTCCAACAGTCATAAATTCCTACATTCCCCTGGTCTCCTTGTCTTTCTTTCCGGTGCCGCCATTGGTCTGGCTATCCTCACCAAAGGCCCCGTCGCCCTTCTGATCTTCGGACTGGTTGCCATAGTCTTCCCGTTCTCTTTCATCCTGACCAACATCAAAAAATCCACAACTTCACAGAATCAAATCTCCAAATTTCCAAATTTCCAAATTATCACAAAATCCCTCTCTCTTTTCGCCATCGGTCTCCTCCTCACCGGCGGCTCCTGGTTCCTTCTCATGATAGCCAACGGCCACCTCGATGTGGTGATCGACTTCATCGTATACCAGGTTCGCCTGTTCAGCACCAAAGACGCAGGCCACGGCGGTTTCCCGGGATACCACGTGGTTATCCTGATGCTGGGTGTCTTCCCGGCATCGGCATTCTTTTTCGGAGGACTAAAGGCCGTCCCGGAAGAGAATTTCCTGCAAAAAAACTGGCGCCGGGTGATGATCATCCTTCTCGCAACCGTGGTGGTTCTTTTCGAGATTGTTCAGACAAAGATCGTTCATTACAGTTCCCTGGCCTATTTCCCGCTGACCTACCTGGCTGCCCTGGCCCTTTACCGGGCCAGCCTTTCAGAGAGAGCATTTTCCCGCAGTTCCCGCATCATCCTGTGGACCCTGGCCATCCTCTGGATGACGGTAATCGCAGGATTTACACTGGTTGGTCTGAACAAAGTGTGGCTGATGAACAGTGGCCTGATCAAAGACCCCTTTGCCGTCGCCAACCTGGCGGCCGACATCCGGTGGACAGGCTTCGAGACTCTGGTTGCCCTGGTGCTGATCCCGGGAATTGCCGGCTTCTTCATCCTGAAAAAACCTTTTCATAAAATGATTGCGCTTTTCAGCACCTCCCTGGTCTTTACCTTCCTCACCATGACCATTTTCACCGGTAAAATAGAAGGATATGTTCAGCGTGCTCCCATCGAATTTTATGAAAAACACAGTAGTGAGGAGTGTTATATCAATACCCTCGGTTTTAAAAGTTATGCCCACCTTTTTTATGGAAAGAAAATGCCGCCGGTCAATCCGATTTCTTATGATAAAGAATGGCTGCTCAACGGAAAGATTGATAAGAACGCCTATTTTGTATATAAAATAACGAAGAAAGAAGAATATTCCCGTCTTTATCCTCAACTGACCGTTTTATACGAGAAGAACGGTTTTATCTTTGCGGCGCGATATCCTGAATAATAAAATGCAGGAATATGATTTATGGCAAGAAGATAACTGTCGTACTACCGGCATACAATGCGGAAAAAACCCTTGAACAAACCTACCGGGAGATACCGTTCGATATAGTGGATGAGGTGATCCTGGTCGATGATAAAAGCCGGGATAACACCGTGGAGGTGGCAAAACGGCTCGGGATCCATCATATCATCGAGCACCAGGAAAACAAAGGATACGGAGGAAACCAGAAGAGCTGCTACGATAAAGCGCTCGAGATCGGTTCCGACATCGTCGTAATGCTTCATCCCGATTACCAGTACACGCCAAAGCTTATCCACAGCATGTGCTACGTCATTGCTAACGACGTTTACCCCGTTGTCCTGGGATCGCGTATTCTCGGGAAAGGTGCTCTCAGGGGCGGGATGCCGCTTTACAAGTACATATCCAACCGATTCCTTACGCTGGCACAGAACATGCTTATGAAGCAAAAGCTATCGGAATACCATACCGGCTACAGGGCTTTTTCGAAGGAGGTTCTTCAGAATATCAAATATCAGCATAACTCCGACGATTTTATCTTCGATAACCAGATGCTGGCCCAAATCTTCTTTGCCGGGTATGAGATTGCCGAAGTCACCTGCCCGACCAAATATTTCGACGACGCCTCTTCCATCAACCTGAAAAGAAGCATGAAATACGGGCTGGGCGTACTTGGGGTTTCATTCCGGTACTTCCTGCATAAGCACAGGATTGCCCGGTACAGGATCTTCTAAAACAGAGATCCCTCACTGCGTTCGGGATGACGATGCGTCACGAACACAGTGAGGGATCTTACTCAAAAATGTTTTACAGGTCTATTCCGTCTTAACGAATTTCTTCTCTATCAATCCGTTATCTGTATAGACCACAATGGAATACAGGCCTTTGGACAGCATGGAGGTGTTGACTGAAATCTGTTTATTGTTACCCGTCATCTGATCAATCATCACCTGTCCGAGCTGGTTCAGGATAACCATGCGGCAGTTGGTTGTTTTACCCGTAAAGCTGATCATCATTTCCTCCTTAACGGGATTAGGATAGATCATGAAAGAAGCCATTCCGTTTTCTCCAACGCCGATACATTCATCGATGACCACTTCATATTCGAGGGTGGTAAAAGAACAAACGCCATTGGTTTCTGTGACTTTCACCCAGCCATCGCCGGCAGCGCCCCAGGTGACGGTTATCTCATTTGTCCCGTTGCCTTCAGTAATGGTCCCGCCGTTGATCTCCCATGTGTAATCATTACCATCGGCAAGTTCTGTCGAGTAAATGTCGCCCACCTCATAATCACAAACCAGTTGCGGCCCACTGATAACAGGCTGCGGAGCGGCATTGACCACCACGGTGAGGGCATCGGAGAAATCGCCGGTAAAGCAGCTATTCACACCGGCAACGCTGATATAAGCATCTCCTGAAAATTCCGCGTTCCAGTCGACCGTGGCTGTTTCATCATTTCCACTGATGGAGCCCGCCTCCGTTGGGCTGAGGTTCCAAAAGTAAGATGTGGCGCCATCAATATCATCCGAAATATATTCTGTTCCCGAATCGGAACTGCAAACCTGTGTTTCGCCCGACGGGGTTTCGCCTTCATCCGGCGGAGTAATGATAAATATATAAGCATTGCCTATCATATTTTTATCACAATAATCGGTGTATCCAACGCAGGTATAAATCCCCTGTTCGGTCTGGTTGCCAAAAGTGATGGCCGAACCTGTTCCCGCCATAATTTGTCCTGTAGGATCGCCATCCAGATAAAGCTCATAATCGACACCATTCTGCGACCCGTCGAGGGTAAGTTCAATGCCATCGCTGCCTTCGCAATAACCCGAACCATCGGATAAAGTATATTCAGATGGAGTCATGTAAGCCGCGCAGTTCAGTCCCTGCGACCAGGTACCGTTGCCACAATCGTTATCTGCCCTGACTTTGATCGTGTAGGTTCCAAGGTATCCCGGGGCGAGGGTGAAAGTGGCTACCGGATCGGGGCCTGAGATGGTTCCTGCTGCATCGGGTTCCACATCCCAGACATACGTTGTGGCCCATTGCACCAGCGGTGTCGAATACTGAATCCCGTCATTCTCCTGGCAAACCGTTGTCGGACCGTTAGGCGTCTGGGGCTGGACCGGTGGGGTAATGACCAGGATGTAATTGGGATTCAACAGTGTATCATAAACGGTTCCGTCATAAACAATAAGCTGGACATCATACTGGCCTTGCGTATTATAAGTTACTACCGGGTTCTGTGCCGCGGACGTTGCCGGGTTTCCTGCTTCAAAAGTCCAGTTCCAGGAAATGATTTCTCCCATCGACTGATCTTCAAATTCGACGGCTGTTGTGATACAGGGTGTCACGTCTTCACAGGTAAATCCGGCTGTGGCCTGCATTGGCTCCAGGTCGGGTATGGCTACCATATTTCCCTGCAAAACTTCTTTAGTGGCTTCATTCTGAACGAAGGCTACCAGTTCACAGTTGCTGGCAACCCAGCTGGCATCCATTGTAAACGAAAGATCCAGGGTGACTTCGTCCTGGCTGGTGAAATCGACAACCGTTCCCATATGGGTCGGGGCCATGAGCCTTTCCACAAAGTTCAGGTGATCCTGCCCCTGCCAGGAATAAACGATTTCCGATTCGGTCAGCACCAGATGTACGGTCAGATTGCCCCAGGTGCCGTTTGTTTGCGAAATGACGAGTTGTATATTGTATGTATTCCCTGTATGTTCACCATAGATATCAATGAGGAAATCACTTGGAATGGCCATCCGTTGCTGGTACAGCGGCAGGTAGTTAGGATACATGCTTTCGGTATGGCTTCCTCCGACATATTCGAGAACCCCGTCGAAGTGGGCTGTCGGATATCCTGATACGTTGTAATAGCTGTTCCTGTAATCGGAAGCTGTATTGGCATACGGATCGCCGTTATGGTACTCAATGTTTCCAACCTGGCACCCGTATAAAACGAGATCATCGGCGCCCATGGCTGCACCCGGGCAGTAGGTGCACCAGGTTCCGGTTCCAATTTCAACAATAACTTTTTGCCTTCCGACAGGTTGTGCAAAAACAGCAACACCCATCAGGCAGATCATGAAAAGTAAGTAGATTTTTTTCATCGGTAATGTTTTTTGATTCAGAATTTTAGGGTCTAAAAATAAATTATTTTCAGGCATATATATAAAATGCCAGATATTTATAATCTGTCTAAATTAGTGTGGGTAAAACCAGGAGGGATTCAATTCCCCTGAAGCAGGTAAACGATGTAACCGATGTAAACTGCCAGCATCAAAGCCGCTTCCCAACGGCGTAAAGTGAAGCCTGTCTTAATAAAAGGCAGCAGAAGCAACGACATGCCGATCATTACCAGGGTATCGGTAAGATTGAACCGGGCGCTTCGATGGGCTCAACCATCGCCGCAATCCCCAGAATGCTCAGAATATTGAAGATATTGGAGCCGATCACGTTGCCAATGGCAATATCGGGTTGCTTCCTAAATGCTGCGACGATGGAAGTGGCCAGTTCGGGAGTGCTGGTACCGACGGCGACCCTTTGACAAGCCCGCTGACCCCCAGATACAATACAGCTAAAGAAATGATTATGAATAGAATATAAGTCAATATCTGGGTTAATATTGAATTCTTAATTCATAATTTTAATTAAACTTTGAACTTTGATCCGCCAGCTTGCGGATGAACTTTGAACTAAAATATGTGTTTCACGATCTCCCGGATATTATCCGAGTTGCCCATGGTGAAATAGTGCAGCGCCGGCACACCCGCCTGCATCAGCTCTTTCGACTGCATGGTGCACCATTCGATCCCCACCTGCCGGACCTGTTTGCTGTCCCTGCATTTTTCCACCTCTTTCTGCAAATCTTCCGGAATGGAGATATTGAAAGTCTTTGGAAGCGTATTCAGCTGCCCGGCGGTCGAAACCGGTTTCAGGCCGGGAATGATGGGTACCGTTATGCCCGCTTCCCGGCATTGTTTTACAAATTCGAAATAGAACCGGTTTTCAAAAAACATCTGCGTGACGATGTATTCACCGCCGGCATCGATCTTTTCTTTCAAATGCCTGATATCCGTTCTCATGTTTGGCGCTTCGGCATGCTTTTCCGGGTATCCGGCCACACCGACCGAAAACCGGGTCGGGGCGTTATTCACCAGCTCGTTGTCAAGATATTTGCCCTTGTTCAGGTCCATGATCTGGCGGATAAGGTCCACAGCAAATTGATTGCCCCCTTTTTCCGGTTTGAAGAACTTTTCGCCCGGAAGATTATCTCCCCTGATCGCCAGCAGGTTATAAATTTCCAGGAAATGAAGGTCGATAAGGCCGTTTTCGGTCTCCTCCCTGTTAAATCCGCCGCAAATAATGTGCGGAACGACTTCGATCTTGTATTTGTACTTTATTGCTGCTGAAATACCCACTGTTCCGGGACGTTTTCTCAGGACTCTTTTTTCAATACTTCCATCCGGAAATTCCTTGTATAATATTTCTTCCCGGTGATAGGTAACCTCGATAAAAGCGGGCTCAAACTCCATCAACGGGTCAATGGCACGATAGATCGAATTGATATCGCTTCCCTTCACCGGCGGAAGGATTTCAAAGGTGAACAGGGGGCTCCTTGACTTTGCAATTGCTTCAACTACTCGCATAGGTATTGATTTTTCTCACAGATTTTCACAGATTCAAGAGGCTGTCTCAAAAGTCCATATATTCACTTTTTTTAGGTAGTCCGACGACTGAAGCCGTCGGTTCTAACCCTCATAAAACATTCGGAACCAACGGCTTTAGTCGTTGGAGCACGAACTGTTTTATGGCAATCAAATCGAAATATCAGACTTTTGAGACATCCTCATCTGTATTTTTCTGTGTTTATCAGTGAGAACTTATTATTCATCCATTAAATTTTGTCTTAAATACTTTCTGGCCAGGTCTGAAGAGATATTCTTCCGTTCGGCATAATCCCGTACCTGGTCGTCCGTGATCTTCCCCAGGTTGAAATACCTGGAAAAATCATGGCTGAAATAATACCCGCTGACCGATGCAGCAGGATACATGGCGAAATTCTCCGTCAGGTTGATCCCCGCATTTTCTTCAGCCTTTAAAAGGTCGAAAATGGCCCTTTTTTCCGAGTGTTCGGGGCAACCCGGGTACCCCGGCGCCGGCCGTATCCCCCGGTACTCTTCCTTTAACATATCAGAAACCGGAATGTTCTCACCGGCAGCATATCCCCAGAATTCTTTCCTGACGCGTTCATGCAACCGTTCGGCGAAAGCCTCCGCAAAACGGTCTGCCAGTATCTTCAGCATAAAGCTGCTGTAATCATCCAGTGCATCTTCGTAATGTTTCACCCATTTTTCTATCCCGATGCCGGCCGTAACGGCAAAAAGTCCGATGTAATCAGTCTTTCCGTAACTTTCGGGTGCAATAAAATCGGCAAAGCTAAGATTAGGGACGCCATCCCGTTTGGGCTCCTGGTTTCTGAGAAAATGAAGCTCGGACAACGATTCTGTCATCTTTTCATCTTTAAATAAAACCACATCGTCGCCCCTGGAAACCGCCGGAAATAAACCGATGACACCGCTGGCTTTCAGCATCCCTTTGTCCAGGATCTCTTCGATCATTTTTTGGGCATCCGCGAATAATTTCCCCGCCTCTTCCCCTTTCACCGGATCGTCGAATATTTCCGGGTACTTGCCGGGAATCTTCCAGGCGTGGAAAAAGAAGGTCCAGTCGATATAATCCCTCAATTCAGCCAATGGGTAATCCCCGAAAACCGTTATTCCTGTGAAGGCAGGCGCGGTTATCTCAATATTCTTCCAATCGACGGATAACCGGTTCTTTCGGGCCTCATGAAGCGGGATCAGCACATCCTCATTCTTCCTGTTTTCATGTTTTATCTTCAGGTTACGGTATTTCTCAGCAATCTCCTGCGTGTATGTTTTTTTATTTTCCGGAGATAAGAGTGATGACAGCACACCGACACACCGGGAGGCATCCCTGACATGGATCACCGGATGATCGTACCGGGGCGCGATCTTCACGGCAGTATGAATCTCAGAGGTGGTGGCGCCGCCGATCAGCAAAGGGATATCGAAGTTCAGCCGCTGCATCTCCGATGCCACATGCGCCATCTCTTCGAGCGAAGGGGTGATCAGCCCGCTCAGGCCGATCACGTCGACATGCTGCTCCTGTGCTGTCTGCAGGATTTTCTCGGCAGGCACCATCACCCCCAGGTCGATCACTTCATAATTATTGCACCCCAGTACTACACCCACGATGTTTTTGCCGATATCGTGCACATCGCCCTTGACAGTGGCAAGAAGCACTCTGGCCCGCCCCCTCCCCTTGGTCCCCTCCCCCAATTGGGGGAGGGGACCAAGGGGAGGGGGCGGGCCAGAGTGCTTCTTGCCACTGTCAAGGGCGATGTGCACGATATCGGCAAAAACATCGTGGGTGTAGTACTGGGGTGCAATAATTATGAAGTGATCGACCTGGGGGTGATGGTGCCTGCCGAGAAAATCCTGCAGACAGCACAGGAGCAGCATGTCGACGTGATCGGCCTGAGCGGGCTGATCACCCCTTCGCTCGAAGAGATGGCGCATGTGGCATCGGAGATGCAGCGGCTGAACTTCGATATCCCTTTGCTGATCGGCGGCGCCACCACCTCTGAGATTCATACTGCCGTGAAGATCGCGCCCCGGTACGATCATCCGGTGATCCATGTCAGGGATGCCTCCCGGTGTGTCGGTGTGCTGTCATCACTCTTATCTCCGGAAAATAAAAAAACATACACGCAGGAGATTGCTGAGAAATACCGTAACCTGAAGATAAAACATGAAAACAGGAAGAATGAGGATGTGCTGATCCCGCTTCATGAGGCCCGAAAGAACCGGTTATCCGTCGATTGGAAGAATATTGAGATAACCGCGCCTGCCTTCACAGGAATAACGGTTTTCGGGGATTACCCATTGGCTGAATTGAGGGATTATATCGACTGGACCTTCTTTTTCCACGCCTGGAAGATTCCCGGCAAGTACCCGGAAATATTCGACGATCCGGTGAAAGGGGAAGAGGCGGGGAAATTATTCGCGGATGCCCAAAAAATGATCGAAGAGATCCTGGACAAAGGGATGCTGAAAGCCAGCGGTGTCATCGGTTTATTTCCGGCGGTTTCCAGGGGCGACGATGTGGTTTTATTTAAAGATGAAAAGATGACAGAATCGTTGTCCGAGCTTCATTTTCTCAGAAACCAGGAGCCCAAACGGGATGGCGTCCCTAATCTTAGCTTTGCCGATTTTATTGCACCCGAAAGTTACGGAAAGACTGATTACATCGGACTTTTTGCCGTTACGGCCGGCATCGGGATAGAAAAATGGGTGAAACATTACGAAGATGCACTGGATGATTACAGCAGCTTTATGCTGAAGATACTGGCAGACCGTTTTGCGGAGGCTTTCGCCGAACGGTTGCATGAACGCGTCAGGAAAGAATTCTGGGGATATGCTGCCGGTGAGAACATTCCGGTTTCTGATATGTTAAAGGAAGAGTACCGGGGGATACGGCCGGCGCCGGGGTACCCGGGTTGCCCCGAACACTCGGAAAAAAGGGCCATTTTCGACCTTTTAAAGGCTGAAGAAAATGCGGGGATCAACCTGACGGAGAATTTCGCCATGTATCCTGCTGCATCGGTCAGCGGGTATTATTTCAGCCATGATTTTTCCAGGTATTTCAACCTGGGGAAGATCACGGACGACCAGGTACGGGATTATGCCGAACGGAAGAATATCTCTTCAGACCTGGCCAGAAAGTATTTAAGACAAAATTTAATGGATGAATAATAAGTTCTCACTGATAAACACAGAAAAATACAGATGAGGATGTCTCAAAAGTCTGATATTTCGATTTGATTGCCATAAAACAGTTCGTGCTCCAACGACTAAAGCCGTTGGTTCCGAATGTTTTATGAGGGTTAGAACCGACGGCTTCAGTCGTCGGACTACCTAAAAAAAGTGAATATATGGACTTTTGAGACAGCCTCTTGAATCTGTGAAAATCTGTGAGAAAAATCAATACCTATGCGAGTAGTTGAAGCAATTGCAAAGTCAAGGAGCCCCCTGTTCACCTTTGAAATCCTTCCGCCGGTGAAGGGAAGCGATATCAATTCGATCTATCGTGCCATTGACCCGTTGATGGAGTTTGAGCCCGCTTTTATCGAGGTTACCTATCACCGGGAAGAAATATTATACAAGGAATTTCCGGATGGAAGTATTGAAAAAAGAGTCCTGAGAAAACGTCCCGGAACAGTGGGTATTTCAGCAGCAATAAAGTACAAATACAAGATCGAAGTCGTTCCGCACATTATTTGCGGCGGATTTAACAGGGAGGAGACCGAAAACGGCCTTATCGACCTTCATTTCCTGGAAATTTATAACCTGCTGGCGATCAGGGGAGATAATCTTCCGGGCGAAAAGTTCTTCAAACCGGAAAAAGGGGGCAATCAATTTGCTGTGGACCTTATCCGCCAGATCATGGACCTGAACAAGGGCAAATATCTTGACAACGAGCTGGTGAATAACGCCCCGACCCGGTTTTCGGTCGGTGTGGCCGGATACCCGGAAAAGCATGCCGAAGCGCCAAACATGAGAACGGATATCAGGCATTTGAAAGAAAAGATCGATGCCGGCGGTGAATACATCGTCACGCAGATGTTTTTTGAAAACCGGTTCTATTTCGAATTTGTAAAACAATGCCGGGAAGCGGGCATAACGGTACCCATCATTCCCGGCCTGAAACCGGTTTCGACCGCCGGGCAGCTGAATACGCTTCCAAAGACTTTCAATATCTCCATTCCGGAAGATTTGCAGAAAGAGGTGGAAAAATGCAGGGACAGCAAACAGGTCCGGCAGGTGGGGATCGAATGGTGCACCATGCAGTCGAAAGAGCTGATGCAGGCGGGTGTGCCGGCGCTGCACTATTTCACCATGGGCAACTCGGATAATATCCGGGAGATCGTGAAACACATATTTTAGTTCAAAGTTCATCCGCAAGCTGGCGGATCAAAGTTCAAAGTTTAATTAAAATTATGAATTAAGAATTCAATATTAACCCAGATATTGACTTATATTCTATTCATAATCATTTCTTTAGCTGTATTGTATCTGGGGGTCAGCGGGCTTGTCAAAGGGTCGCCGTCGGTACCAGCACTCCCGAACTGGCCACTTCCATCGTCGCAGCATTTAGGAAGCAACCCGATATTGCCATTGGCAACGTGATCGGCTCCAATATCTTCAATATTCTGAGCATTCTGGGGATTGCGGCGATGGTTGAGCCCATCGAAGCGCCCGGTTCAATCTTACCGATACCCTGGTAATGATCGGCATGTCGTTGCTTCTGCTGCCTTTTATTAAGACAGGCTTCACTTTACGCCGTTGGGAAGCGGCTTTGATGCTGGCAGTTTACATCGGTTACATCGTTTACCTGCTTCAGGGGAATTGAATCCCTCCTGGTTTTACCCACACTAATTTAGACAGATTATAAATATCTGGCATTTTATATATATGCCTGAAAATAATTTATTTTTAGACCCTAAAATTCTGAATCAAAAAACATTACCGATGAAAAAAATCTACTTACTTTTCATGATCTGCCTGATGGGTGTTGCTGTTTTTGCACAACCTGTCGGAAGGCAAAAAGTTATTGTTGAAATTGGAACCGGAACCTGGTGCACCTACTGCCCGGGTGCAGCCATGGGCGCCGATGATCTCGTTTTATACGGGTGCCAGGTTGGAAACATTGAGTACCATAACGGCGATCCGTATGCCAATACAGCTTCCGATTACAGGAACAGCTATTACAACGTATCAGGATATCCGACAGCCCACTTCGACGGGGTTCTCGAATATGTCGGAGGAAGCCATACCGAAAGCATGTATCCTAACTACCTGCCGCTGTACCAGCAACGGATGGCCATTCCAAGTGATTTCCTCATTGATATCTATGGTGAACATACAGGGAATACATACAATATACAACTCGTCATTTCGCAAACAAACGGCACCTGGGGCAATCTGACCGTACATCTGGTGCTGACCGAATCGGAAATCGTTTATTCCTGGCAGGGGCAGGATCACCTGAACTTTGTGGAAAGGCTCATGGCCCCGACCCATATGGGAACGGTTGTCGATTTCACCAGCCAGGACGAAGTCACCCTGGATCTTTCGTTTACAATGGATGCCAGCTGGGTTGCCAGCAACTGTGAACTGGTAGCCTTCGTTCAGAATGAAGCCACTAAAGAAGTTTTGCAGGGAAATATGGTAGCCATACCCGACCTGGAGCCAATGCAGGCCACAGCCGGATTTACCTGTGAAGACGTGACACCCTGTATCACAACAGCCGTCGAATTTGAAGATCAGTCGATGGGAGAAATCATTTCCTGGAACTGGACTTTTGAAGCAGGAAACCCGGCAACGTCCGCGGCACAGAACCCGGTAGTAACTTATAATACGCAAGGCCAGTATGATGTCCAGCTTATTGTTTATGACGGAACCGTTTATGATACACTGTTGAATCCCAATTACATCCTGGTCATTACCCCACCGGTCCAGCCCCAGACGCCTAACGGTCCGACAACGGTTTGCCAGGAGAATGACGGGATTCAGTATTCGACACCGCTGGTGCAATGGGCCACAACGTATGTCTGGGATGTGGAACCCGATGCAGCAGGAACCATCTCAGGCCCCGATCCGGTAGCCACTTTCACCCTCGCCCCGGGATACCTTGGAACCTACACGATCAAAGTCAGGGCAGATAACGATTGTGGCAACGGTACCTGGTCGCAGGGACTGAACTGCGCGGCTTACATGACTCCATCTGAATATACTTTATCCGATGGTTCGGGTTATTGCGAAGGCAGCGATGGCATTGAACTTACCCTCGACGGGTCGCAGAATGGTGTCGATTATGAGCTTTATCTGGATGGCGATCCTACAGGACAAATTATGGCGGGAACAGGTTCGGCCATCACTTTTGGCAACCAGACCGAACAGGGGATTTATACCTGCGTTGGATACACCGATTATTGTGATAAAAATATGATAGGCAATGCTTATATATTTATCATTACTCCGCCGGATGAAGGCGAAACCCCGTCGGGCGAAACACAGGTTTGCAGTTCCGATTCGGGAACAGAATATATTTCGGATGATATTGATGGCGCCACATCTTACTTTTGGAACCTCAGCCCAACGGAGGCGGGCTCCATCAGTGGAAATGATGAAACAGCCACGGTCGACTGGAACGCGGAATTTTCAGGAGATGCTTATATCAGCGTTGCCGGTGTGAATAGCTGCTTTACCGGCGATTTCTCCGATGCCCTCACCGTGGTGGTCAATGCCGCTCCGCAGCCTGTTATCAGTGGGCCGCAACTGGTTTGTGATTATGAGGTGGGCGACATTTACTCGACAGAACTTGCCGATGGTAATGATTACACATGGGAGATCAACGGCGGGACCATTACTGAAGGCAACGGGACAAATGAGATAACCGTCACCTGGGGCGCTGCCGGCGATGGCTGGGTGAAAGTCACAGAAACCAATGGCGTTTGTTCTTTTACCACCCTCGAATATGAAGTGGTCATCGATGAATGTATCGGCGTTGGAGAAAACGGAATGGCTTCTTTCATGATCTATCCTAATCCCGTTAAGGAGGAAATGATGATCAGCTTTACGGGTAAAACAACCAACTGCCGCATGGTTATCCTGAACCAGCTCGGACAGGTGATGATTGATCAGATGACGGGTAACAATAAACAGATTTCAGTCAACACCTCCATGCTGTCCAAAGGCCTGTATTCCATTGTGGTCTATACAGATAACGGATTGATAGAGAAGAAATTCGTTAAGACGGAATAGACCTGTAAAACATTTTTGAGTAAGATCCCTCACTGTGTTCGTGACGCATCGTCATCCCGAACGCAGTGAGGGATCTCTGTTTTAGAAGATCCTGTACCGGGCAATCCTGTGCTTATGCAGGAAGTACCGGAATGAAACCCCAAGTACGCCCAGCCCGTATTTCATGCTTCTTTTCAGGTTGATGGAAGAGGCGTCGTCGAAATATTTGGTCGGGCAGGTGACTTCGGCAATCTCATACCCGGCAAAGAAGATTTGGGCCAGCATCTGGTTATCGAAGATAAAATCGTCGGAGTTATGCTGATATTTGATATTCTGAAGAACCTCCTTCGAAAAAGCCCTGTAGCCGGTATGGTATTCCGATAGCTTTTGCTTCATAAGCATGTTCTGTGCCAGCGTAAGGAATCGGTTGGATATGTACTTGTAAAGCGGCATCCCGCCCCTGAGAGCACCTTTCCCGAGAATACGCGATCCCAGGACAACGGGGTAAACGTCGTTAGCAATGACGTAGCACATGCTGTGGATAAGCTTTGGCGTGTACTGGTAATCGGGATGAAGCATTACGACGATGTCGGAACCGATCTCGAGCGCTTTATCGTAGCAGCTCTTCTGGTTTCCTCCGTATCCTTTGTTTTCCTGGTGCTCGATGATATGATGGATCCCGAGCCGTTTTGCCACCTCCACGGTGTTATCCCGGCTTTTATCATCGACCAGGATCACCTCATCCACTATATCGAACGGTATCTCCCGGTAGGTTTGTTCAAGGGTTTTTTCCGCATTGTATGCCGGTAGTACGACAGTTATCTTCTTGCCATAAATCATATTCCTGCATTTTATTATTCAGGATATCGCGCCGCAAAGATAAAACCGTTCTTCTCGTATAAAACGGTCAGTTGAGGATAAAGACGGGAATATTCTTCTTTCTTCGTTATTTTATATACAAAATAGGCGTTCTTATCAATCTTTCCGTTGAGCAGCCATTCTTTATCATAAGAAATCGGATTGACCGGCGGCATTTTCTTTCCATAAAAAAGGTGGGCATAACTTTTAAAACCGAGGGTATTGATATAACACTCCTCACTACTGTGTTTTTCATAAAATTCGATGGGAGCACGCTGAACATATCCTTCTATTTTACCGGTGAAAATGGTCATGGTGAGGAAGGTAAAGACCAGGGAGGTGCTGAAAAGCGCAATCATTTTATGAAAAGGTTTTTTCAGGATGAAGAAGCCGGCAATTCCCGGGATCAGCACCAGGGCAACCAGAGTCTCGAAGCCTGTCCACCGGATGTCGGCCGCCAGGTTGGCGACGGCAAAGGGGTCTTTGATCAGGCCACTGTTCATCAGCCACACTTTGTTCAGACCAACCAGTGTAAATCCTGCGATTACCGTCATCCAGAGGATGGCCAGGGTCCACAGGATGATGCGGGAACTGCGGGAAAATGCTCTCTCTGAAAGGCTGGCCCGGTAAAGGGCCAGGGCAGCCAGGTAGGTCAGCGGGAAATAGGCCAGGGAACTGTAATGAACGATCTTTGTCTGAACAATCTCGAAAAGAACCACCACGGTTGCGAGAAGGATGATCATCACCCGGCGCCAGTTTTTTTGCAGGAAATTCTCTTCCGGGACGGCCTTTAGTCCTCCGAAAAAGAATGCCGATGCCGGGAAGACACCCAGCATCAGGATAACCACGTGGTATCCCGGGAAACCGCCGTGGCCTGCGTCTTTGGTGCTGAACAGGCGAACCTGGTATACGATGAAGTCGATCACCACATCGAGGTGGCCGTTGGCTATCATGAGAAGGAACCAGGAGCCGCCGGTGAGGAGGAGACCGATGGCGAAAAGAGAGAGGGATTTTGTGATAATTTGGAAATTTGGAAATTTGGAGATTTGATTCTGTGAAGTTGTGGATTTTTTGATGTTGGTCAGGATGAAAGAGAACGGGAAGACTATGGCAACCAGTCCGAAGATCAGAAGGGCGACGGGGCCTTTGGTGAGGATAGCCAGACCAATGGCGGCACCGGAAAGAAAGACAAGGAGACCAGGGGAATGTAGGAATTTATGACTGTTGGACTGTAAGACGGTAGGATTGTAAGACGAGATGTCGGGTTCATTAACAATCGAACCATTGAACAATTGAACTCTTGATCTGTCGATGGAAATGGTTGCAAAATATATGCCCAGGAAAATAAACAGGTTGAACCAGGGATCGATGATGCCCGATTTGAAATAGAAGAACGGAAGGATGGAACCGGCGTAAACCAACACCCAGGTGAGGCCCATTTTTTCATTATGGATTTTTTTTCCGATGGCGAAGATGACCAGCAGCGTTGTGATGCCGCAAATAGCATTGGGGAAACGGGCGGCGAATTCATTGATGCCAAAAAGCTTCATCGACAACGCCTGCATCCAGATGAACAGCGGCGGCTTTTCCCAGAATGGCTGATAATTGATCTGCACGTTGAGGTAATCGCCCGTAACGATCATCTCCCGGGCGATCTCGGCAAAATTGACCTCATCCCAGTCGAACAGGGCGACGTTGCCCAGGAAAGGCAGGAAAAGGAGCGCCCCGGCGACTACTATCAGTAAGTACTGAAGGTTGTTGTTGTATTTCTGACCGATCAAGATTTCAATTATTTGAATGTGGTAAAAATAATAAATGATTTACAGTTTACGGATTACAGTTTACAATCTATAATCTGAATTTTGCATTGAAGATTGTACTCTGCAGAATGTAAAAAGTAATCTCTAAATTGTAATTCTTGACAATTGTAACTACCACAAGATTAATGAATAGAAAAATTTTTTTAACTAAACCGGGTATTTATTGTGAGAAAATGGGATTAATTAGAAAAAACAATATGAACCGGATTGAACTGGAAAAGCGACTAATTAGCTTTGCATCGGCAATTATTACGCTTTGTAAGGAATGTCGTTTTGATGATTATACTTTTCATCTTGCTAAACAGATTGTAAGATCTGCCAGCTCGGCTGCATTAAATTATGGTGAAGCACAGAGTGCGGAATCACGTGCGGATTTTACTCATAAACTTAGCCTTGTACTCAAAGAACTGAGAGAAACTCAAGTGAATATAACAATAATGAGTAACTCTGTAATTTGTAATAATCCTCTTAGAATAGTAGATCTTTTAAAAGAATGTCAGGATCTCATTGCTATTTTTCAAAAATCCATTAACACACTGAATAATAAGAATAACCGATGATCATATTCCATAATCCACTTCAAAGATTGTAAACTGTAAATTGTAAATCGTAAATCGAAGTTCCTCACTCGTACTCTCCCCACGCCTTGATCCCGATCTCCTCGATCCCGATCCTGCAGAACGAGTAGATAAATGCGCTGGCCAGCCGGGCATTGGTGATGAGCGGGATGTTGAAATCGACGGCACTGCGGCGGATGCGGTAATCGTTGTCAAGCTCGCTTTTGCTCAGGTCCTTGGGGATGTTTATCACCAGGTCGATCTTCTTCCGGCGCAGGTATTCCATCGTGTTCGGGGTTTTATCCTCGCCCGGCCAGTGCAGCATGATCGAATTAATCCCGTTTTTGATGAAGAAATCGTGGGTGCCGCCGGTGGCATAAATGGTCAGACCTTTCTCCTGCAGCATCCGGGCGCTGGTGAGCAATTCCTGCTTCGACCGCGACGGGCCGCTGGAATACAGCACAGCTTTCTCCGGGATCGTATAGCCGACCGACAACATCGATTTCAGAATGGCTTCGTAGTAATTGTCGCCGATGCAGCCGACCTCGCCGGTGGAAACCATTTCGACGCCCAGCACAGGATCGGCTTTTTGCAATCGGGAGAATGAGAACTGCGAGGCTTTGACGCCGACATAATCGAGATCGAACAACGATTTATCCGGTTTGGCCACCGTTTTTCCCAGCATGATTTTCGTTGCGGTTTCGATAAAATTGGTTTTCAGTACTTTTGAGATGAACGGGAAGCTGCGAGAGGCTCTGAGATTGCACTCGATCACCATCACATCGTTGTCTTTGGCCAGGAACTGGATGTTGAACGGCCCTGAAATTTTCAGGTGTTGCGCGATCTGCCGGCTGATCCGCTTGATCCGCCTCACCGTTTCGACATAGATTTTCTGTGGCGGAAACAGCATGGTGGCATCTCCCGAGTGAACGCCGGCGAACTCAACATGTTCCGAGATCGCATAGCAAATGATCTCCCCGTTCGCGGCTACGGCATCCATCTCGATCTCCTTTGCGTCTTCAATGAACCTGGAAACCACCACGGGATACTGTTTCGACACCTCCGCCGCCATCTCCAGGAAATGTTCGAGCTCGCTGCGGTTCGACACAATGTTCATGGCCGCACCCGACAAAACATACGACGGCCTTACAATGACCGGGAAACCGACCTCATCGGTAAACCGGTATACCTCGCTTACGGAAGATGACTCGATCCACCGGGGCTGGTCGATGCCAAGTTCGTCAAGGATAGCCGAAAATTTGTGCCGGTTCTCAGCTTTGTCGATCGACTGCGGCGAGGTGCCGAGAATCGCCACCTCCTGCTCCCAGAGCCGAATCGCCAGGTTGTTCGGAATTTGCCCGCCGGTTGAAACGATCACGCCCAGGGGGTTTTCAAGATCGAGGATGTCCATCACCCTTTCAAAGGTAAGTTCCTCGAAATAGAGCCGGTCGCACAGGTCATAATCGGTGCTGACAGTCTCGGGGTTGTAGTTGATCATCACCGAACGGTATCCTTCCTTATTAACACATTCCAGCGCATTCACCCCGCACCAGTCGAATTCCACGCTGCTGCCGATCCGGTAGGCGCCTGAACCAAGGACGACAACGGTTTCTGGTGTTTCCTCTTTTTGTAGTCCGACGACTGAAGCCGTCGGTTCACGCTGTTCTTTTCTTCCGACGACTAAAGCCGTCGGTTCCAAATTTAATCCATCCTCGGAACCAACGGCTTTAGTCGTTGGAGTAGTAACATTCTTTGCGGAAAAGCCAATATCGTGCTCGTTGCCATTGTATGTTAAATAGAGATAATTGGTCCGGGCCGGGTATTCTGCTGCCATGGTGTCAATTTGCTTCACATAAGGCAGGATGCCTTTTGCTTTGCGATAATTTCGCACTTTCAGCAGGTCATCCGCAATGTGATCCCGGTCACTTTTAAAAATGAACCTGGCGATCTGAAAATCGGAGAAGCCGAGCTGTTTTGATCTCAGCAAAAGGGCGAGGGGCAGTTCTTCCAGGGTGTTGTAGGTTATCACTTCATTGCGAATGTCCCAGATGTTTTTCAGTTTTTCCAGGAACCAGCGGTCGATCTTCGTCAGTTCGAAAATGCGTTCCACGCTGTAGCCTTTCATCAGCGCCATCGCAATGACAAAGATGCGCATATCGGTGGGCACGGCCAGCTCTTTGTCGATGATGATATCCTCGATGTCTTTGTTGCCGACAAACCCGTGCATCCCCTGGCCAATCATCCTGAGCCCTTTCTGGATGGCTTCTTCGAAGGTGCGCCCGATGGCCATGACTTCCCCCACACTCTTCATGCTGCTGCCGATTTCGCGCGAAACGCCATGGAACTTTCCCAGGTCCCATCGGGGGATTTTCACGACGATATAGTCGAGGGCCGGTTCGAAAAATGCCGATGTATCCTGTGTCACCGAATTCTTCAGCTCAAACAGGCCGTAGCCCAGGGCAATTTTGGCTGCCACAAAGGCCAGCGGGTATCCTGTGGCTTTTGACGCCAGGGCGCTCGACCGGGAAAGGCGGGCATTGACTTCGATCACGCGGTAGTCTTCGGAGTTGGGATCAAGGGCGTACTGCACGTTGCATTCACCGGTAATTCCGATATGCCTGACGATCCGGATCGATAGTTCCCGGAGCTTGTGGTATTCCCTGTTGCTCAGGGTTTGCGAAGGTGCTACTACAATGCTTTCACCCGTGTGGATCCCCAGCGGATCGAAATTCTCCATATTGCACACCGTGATGCAATTGTCGAAACCGTCGCGTACCACCTCGTATTCCACCTCTTTCCATCCTTTCAGCGATTCTTCGACCAGCACCTGGCTGGAATAGGAGAAGGATTTCTGTGTCAGCGCCCTCATTTCGTCTTCCGATCCACAGAAGCCGCTGCCCAGTCCGCCGAGGGCAAAAGCCGAGCGGACGATCACGGGATAACCCAGGGTTGCCGCCGCCTGCACCGCCTCATCCACACCGGTCACCGCGATGCTGCGCGGTGTTTTTACATGGATCTGATCCAGTTTCCGGGTAAAAAGTTCCCTGTCTTCCGTGTCGAGGATGGCGCTGACGGGTGTTCCCAATACCCTGACCCCGTGTTTCTCCAGTATCCCCGACTGGTGCAAGGCGACGCCGCAGTTCAGGGCGGTCTGCCCGCCGAACGACAGGAGGATGCCATCCGGATTCTCTTTTTCAATGACTTTTTCGACGAAGAAAGGGGTTACCGGGAGGAAATAGATCTTATCGGCCATCCCTTCGGAAGTCTGGACCGTGGCGATGTTGGGATTGATCAGGACGGTAGCAATACCTTCTTCGCGAAGGGCTTTGAGCGCCTGGGTGCCGGAATAGTCGAATTCGCCGGCTTCGCCGATCTTCAGGGCACCTGATCCCAGCAGGAGGACTTTTTTAATGGCGTGCTTCATATTCCCTGACTTTTTCCATAAAATGATCGAACAGGAATTCGGTATCGACCGGACCGGCAGAGGCTTCCGGGTGGAACTGTACGGCGAAGAAAGGTTTTGAGCTGTGGATGATGCCTTCGCAGGTACCGTCGTTCAGATTCTCGAACCAGGGTTTCCAACCCTCCGGGAGTGTCTCTGTATCAACAGCATAGCCGTGGTTCTGAGAAGTTATGAAGCACCGGTGGCTCTCTTTCATGATTACGGGCTGGTTGTGGCTCCGGTGACCGTATTTCAACTTGTAGGTATCGGCGCCTGCGGCCAGGGCCATGATCTGTGAGCCGAGGCAGATGCCAAAGACCGGCAGATCGCCATCAAGGAGGTTCTTCACCGATTCTATGGTGGCTTTGCACATCTTAGGATCACCCGGACCATTGGAGACCAGAATGCCGTCGTATTCCGCGGGATCCGCCGGGTGGTCCCAGGGGACCCGGTGCACAGTGGCATCTCTTTTCAGCAGGCACCGGATGATGTTGTTTTTAGTGCCGCAATCCACCAGGAGGATACGACGACGGCCATTCCCGTAGGTTATTTTTTCCCTGGCCGAAACCTGGTTGACAAGGTTGTCTTTGTTCGGGTCGTAAAAATGTACATCATCCTGCACTACGATTTTCCCCAGCATGGCCCCTTTTTCCCGGATGATCCGGGTCAGTTTCCGTGTATCCACACCGGCAATGCCGGGCACCCGGTGTTCTTTCAGCCAGTCCGACAGGCTTTTTACTGCATTCCAGTGACTGTAACTGAAAGAGTAGTCGGAAATGACCAGGCCGGAGATCTGAACTTTATCCGATTCGAAGAATTCCGTCATGCCTTCTTTCATCCGCATTTCAGGCACCCCGTAATTGCCGATAAGCGGGTAGGTGGCTACGAGGATCTGTCCTTTGTACGACGGGTCGGTGAGGCTTTCCGGGTAGCCGTTCATTGCGGTGGAGAAGACCACCTCGCCGGATGAAGATTGTTCGGCGCCGAAGGAATAGCCGCGGAATTCCGTGCCATCATCCAGGATAAGCGTTGCAGGAACCGTTTTATTCATAGACCAGGCAGTTGATATTCAATTATATGATTTCCCGGATCTAAAAATATATGTTTTGATAAAGATATTTCGGATTGTTGAAAAGTAATTGAGATGGCATCTCTGACATCATGAAAATGCTTCCTAACAAACACATAATAAATTATTTAAAGAAGAAATCTATTGATTTGAGATGCCATCTCATAAAATGGTGCTTATTATTTCTATTTAAAAGAAAATCAACCTTCTGAACTCCAAGTTTATTATCCTTATTACTCAGTAAAATCCAAGACTAGTCTTCCAGTTTAAAACCATTAATTTTTTTATCATTCTTTATAATCAGATGATCTTCAATAAGATTGGAGTATCCTCCAAACCAATTAATTAATTCCGCAGACTCAAAATCATTGATTTGATTGCGGAGAATTTTGTAAAAAGTACTGTATCTATAAGTATAAATATCGTTAGTAATCTTATGCTTTATCGGATTTAAATGGATGTATCGCACTAGGCTAATAAAGTATTCGTCGCGATTTACCTCAATTCGCCTGAAGTTTTTACTAATAATACAGCCAGTTCTGCATTCTTGACGATTAATATACATTGCATAAGTTATAAACAGCTTCCTTAGTTGATTTGAAACATACCTTGAATCGGTTGCTGAATCCTTTATACGAATTAAAAAATGAAAATGATTTGGTAACAGACAATAGCAAAATGTTTCAGCAACCGGATCCATATAGTAGAAGTACTTTTTAATAAAAAAGTCATAATTGCAATCGAAATAGAAAAGTCTATCTCTATTATTTCCCCTGTTGAATAAATGATAATACTTCCCCGCAATTAGAGGTGTCTTTAAAGATTGCTTTTTCATTGTAAATTGATTATAGGTTTAACAAAAGGATGAATTCTCAATTGTTAATCCGTAATTTGACTACAAAATACCCGGACCCTTAAAAATATTTTTTAGATGGCATCAGGATTACAAGTTCCTGGAAGCGATATGTGATTATAAATAAGCAGTTTAGAATATGAAATCTAATTCTTTGAGATGGCATCTCAAAATCAAATAAGATCCGGTCTTTTCACCCGCAAATCAGCTTATATAGAAAATTTCTTTTGCATATTGAGATGCCATCTCGAAGAAACACCTCAATGAAAACTATATGCTCGCCCTTCTTCAAGTATCAGGAATCTCTCATCTAAAATTCCCTCTCTGCTTTTTGCTTCCTTAAGCTCTTTCGCCGGATCTGATATCCCGTCGTCGGCCAGCGGGAAGGTGCCGAAATGCATCCCGATGCTTTGAGGGGATTTTAGGATATTGTGGATATTCACCGCATCGGCCGGTGATGTGTGGATCGGCGACATGAACCACTGCGGTTTATAGGCCCCGATTGGAAGGAAAGAAAGCCGGATCGGAGAGAGCCGTTCGGCTATTTCGTTGAAAAACTCTCCATAGCCGGTGTCTCCCGAATAATATATGCTCCCGTTTTCGGTGCGTAATGCAAATCCTGACCAGAGCGTCCTGTCCCTGTCGAACATCCCCCGGCCGCTGAAATGCTGCGCCGGCGTACAAACCAGCTTCAACCCGTTTGGCGTTGTCAATTCGTCCCACCAATCCATTTCCCTGAAATTGTCAATGCCCTTTTTCTTTAAGTAAAGGCCCACCCCGAGCGGCGTGTATATCACCGGTTTAAAACGGCTTGTCAATTTTTTTAAGGTACTGATATCCAAATGGTCGTAGTGATTATGGGTCAATAAAATAATGTCTATAGGAGGAAGTTCTTCAAACCGGATTCCCGGCTGGCGCATCCGCTTCGGGCCGGCAAACGTCACAGGGCTGACCCGTTCGCTCCAGACCGGATCGGTCAGGATATTCAACCCCTGCGTCTGGATCAGGAAGGTGGAATGGTTGACGAAAGTCACAACAATAGAATCACCTTCGACTCTTTCTTCCGGGGCAGGGCCATAATTCACTTCGGTGATCTCTTTCCATTCACCCCGTTGCCTTTCCCTCGACCATTTGATGACATCTTTCAGCCCTCCCGCTTTCTTTCCACCCGGATTGATGAATCTCTTCCCGTCGAAATGGTCGCTGACAGGACCGTGGTAAACAGGCGCCGAAAACAACCATCCGAGTAAAAGGGAACCCAGAATAATGATCAGAATTACAATGAGAATGATGAACAATATCTTCATAGTTTGGTTTTAATCGAATGCAAAAGTATAAACTGTTTAATCTGGTCTAAACAATCCGCTGATACATCGGTTCATTACGGAATCAACTTTTATCAGGAATATATTATCTTCGCTTTAAAATCTCTACGGTGATCAAACATATCTTATTCATCATCATTGTTTTACTGGCAAATAATTCCTTCTGCCAGCCTGTTTATAAAACAAAGAATGGCACGGCTTCCTTTGTATCCAATGCCCCGCTGGAGATCATCAGGGCCGAATCTGCAGAGGTGCAGGGCGCCATCGATCCGGGGAAGAAAACATTCGCCTTTTCCATTGATAATAAGAGTTTTAAAGGGTTTAACAGCCCGCTGCAACAGGAGCATTTTTATGAAAATTACCTGGAGGTTCAGTCTTTTCCTGCCTCAACTTTTAAAGGGAAGATCATTGAAGATATCGACCTGAACTCTTCACTGGAGCAAACGGTCAGGGCCAAAGGAATGCTGAATATTCACGGCGTTGAACAGGAAAGGATTATTAAAGGAACGATCCGGGTGGTAGATGGGAAGATCAGCCTGAAGGCAGATTTTAGCGTGATGCTGGAAGACCATCAGATAAGGATACCCCGGGTCGTTAACCAGAAGATTGCGGAAAGTATTGACGTTTCAGTCACTGCCGAACTGGTAAAAAGCAATGATTAATGGTCAGAAAATAAGGAGATTGTGGAGTCCTTTGTTTTGGCTCACGGCTTTTATCTTCCTGATTGCCCATTCAGGATTCTCACAACTTCCGGGCTTTGAGAAGATCAGGATCACCGTCCCGGGGGAAGGACCTGTCTTTAAAAAAGCTGTTATGGATGCAGATGGATACATCTGGCTGGGTTCCGGACAGGGCCTGTTCCGTTTCGACGGCATTCAGTTCAAATCTTTTACCCCCTTACCGGATACGGCTGATTTCCACGTGACTGCACTTCACCTTGACCAGGATCACGATCTCTGGATTGGGTGCAGGGACGGTAAAATATACCGGTTGGATCAGGGCCGGATCAACCTCTTTAATCCGGAAGAGGGTACTTCCGGTGTGGCTGTCACCGATATCCTGGTAGCCCAAGACCGTAGTATCTGGTGGTCGACAGCCGGCGAAGGGATCTATTTTTACTCCGGCACCCGGGTCTTCAATATAAACCGTGACGACGGCCTTCCCGACGATTATGTGCATGACCTTGAATCTGTGAGCGATGGATATGTTGTGGCGGGTACCGATGGCGGGCTGGTTTCGTGTATTTACAGAAACGGGGAGAAAATAGTCAATCCGCTTGCGGCGTCCGGTGAATTGCCGGATATAATGGTCACTGTGGTCAAAGAGGATAGTGATGGCAACCTCTGGCTGGGTTTCCAGGACGGAGGGATTGGTTTTTTGACGAACGACGGGCGGCAATTTATTCAGCCTGCGGCAGATCATGCCTGGGAAGAGGGTCCGGTGAGCGCAGTGACGGTTTCCGGTGCATCGGCGTGGGCAGGCACTTCAAGCGGTGAATTACTGGAGATCAGTCTGAATGAGAATAATCGGGGAATGATTAATCTGTTACCCGCTGACCTTCAGACCGGCAAAATTTATGACTTGCTGGAAGACCGGGAAGGCAATATCTGGATACTTTCTGCCGAAGGGCTGTTCCGGTCGACCGGGAACAGGATTCGATACCTGGATGATGTTGGCGGGATTCCGCTGGCGAATATCCATGCCATCCATGCCGACGAGTTCCGTCCCGGCCTGCTGTGGTTCAGCGACGACCGCGGGTTGTTCTCCCTGGCCGTCGAATCGGGCGATGTAAAATCTTACCCGGGTCCGTTTAAAGGGCCGGGACTGAAAATCACCTGCCTTAACCAGGACCGCTTTGGCTACATCTGGGCAGGTACTTTTAACTACGGGGCGATCAGGCTCAATCCTGCAAATGGCACATTTGATCGAATTACCGAAAGGGATAACCTGGTCAATAACAATGTTTTATCCATATCCCGGCATCACGACACCTTGTGGATGGCAACCCTGGGAGGAGCTTCGGAAATCATTCTTGACCCGAATACTTCCGGAAGATCTTATCAGGCCCGGTCATACAATTATGAAAACGGGCTGGTCAATAATTTCATCTATTATGTTTATGAGGATGATAAAAACAGGATCTGGCTGGCGACCGACGGAGACGGGATCAATGTCAGGACGCAGGACGGATGGTCTTCATACAATGAAAACAATGGCCTTACCGATGATGTGATCTATTCCCTTACGGGGGATAAATATGGCAATATCTGGGCCGGATCGGCATCGGGCGGATTGTTTAAATTCGATGGGAAGAACTTCATTCACTATGGGCTTGACGAGGGTCTGAGCAGCATTTCCTTCACCGGGATCATGGCAGCAGACGATGAACTTCTGGCCGTTCATGAGAATGGCCTGGATATCCTACACATTCCAACGGGAAACATCGCTCATTATGGCGGTGACAAAGGATTTGAAGGGATCCAGCCCGATCTCAACACGATCAGCCGCGACCGCGAAGGGAATATATGGCTGGGGACACGGAAAGGGATCATCCGGTACCGGCCGGGGTCGGCGGTTTCTTATATGCCCGTCACGGTTCTGGAGGAGATGTCGGTTTACCTGGAACCCCGGGAGTTGAAGGCCGGCCAGGTGTTCGGTTATGCCGACAACCACATTTCATTCCGGTATGCAGGCCTTTGGTTTTCCAATCCGGAAAGAGTGAATTACCAGGTTATGCTCGAAGGGTACGACCTGGGCTGGAACGATACTTACAACCGCCAGGTGACCTATTCCAGCCTTCCGCCCGGTGAATTTACCTTTAAAGTAAGATCCTCGCTCGACCGGTCTTTTGTCAATGCCGGCGAAGTCAGTTACAGCTTCAGGATAAGGCAACCTGTCTGGATACAACCCTGGTTTATCATCCTGCTGGTCATTATCCTGGCGGCGCTTATCTTTCTATACATTAAAATGCGTGAAAACAGGCTCAGAAAGAGAGAACAGGAGAAAAAAGAGAAGATCGAGTTTGAGTTCCAGGTGCTGAAAAACCAGGTCAATCCACATTTTCTCTTCAACAGTTTCAGTACCCTGATCTCCCTCATCGAAGATAATCCTGAACAGGCGGTACAATATACGGAAAAACTATCTGATTTTTTCAGGACGATCCTGCAATACAAAGACCAGGAGCTGATCACCCTGGATGAAGAACTTACACTCATACAAAGTTATTTCTTCCTTTTGAAGAAACGTTATGGAGATAACCTTTACCTGGATATTCAGCTTGGTGATGAGCTCAAAAAGGCATTTATCCCGCCCATGACGCTTCAAATCTTGATCGAAAATGCTGTGAAGCATAATGTTATATCGATGAGTAAGCCTTTGTTTATTAAAGTTTACGAAGATGATGGGAAGATCGTTGTAGAGAATAATCTCCAGCCCAAACTCACTCCCGAAGTCTCCACCGGCATCGGACTTGAAAATATCAGGAAAAGATATAAACTGATTACCGATAAAGAGGTCATAATTGAGATATCGGAACTGCTTTTCAGGATTTTTTTACCCTTGATCAAATGATTATTATACTACAAAGATCCACGAAGGCCTTAGTCCGGCAGTCAATCACTTTGTGCTCCTTTGTGAAACCTTTGTGTACTTTGTGGTTAATTAAATGAAATAAAGAAAATGAAACTTCTTATTATTGAAGATGAACCGGCAAGCGCCCAGCGGCTGAAAAAGATGGTGGAAGAGATGGATCCCGAGGTGAAGGTCCTCGGCATTCTCGACAGCATCACCTCCACCATGGATTGGTTCGGCCATCACCCCGAGCCCGATCTGATTCTATCGGACATCCACCTGGCCGACGGGCTCAGTTTCGAAATCTTCAGGCAGATCAACATTTCCTGCCCCGTTATCTTCACCACGGCATACGACCAGTACGCCATCCAGGCCTTCAAGCTGAACAGCATCGATTACCTGCTGAAGCCCGTCAGGAAGGAAGAACTGGCTGAGGCGATCAATAAATTCAAAAAGGTGAAGCCGGCGGAAAAGCAGGTCGATTTATCGCAGCTCATGGCGCTGATAGGCAAACAGGAGAAAGAATACCTCAGGCGGGTGGTGATCCGGTTGGGGCAGCAGATCAAGATCGTGGAGATCAAAGATGTGGCTTATTTTTATATAGATGAAAAGATCGTTTTCGGCGTTACCTTCGGCAAAGACCGCTACCCGATGGACCTGAGCCTCGATCAGCTGGAGAAGCAACTCGATCCCGGGCGGTTCTTCCGAATCAACCGCGCCTTTATCATCAGCCTCGATTCGATCGAAACCATGATCACCTACTCCAAAGCCCGCATCAAGATCAAGCTGAAACCGCCCTGCGAGCTGGAGTCTATCACCAGCACCGAGCGGTCGGCCGAGTTCAGGGAGTGGCTGCGGGGAGGTTAGTCCATCTGCCCAAATCCCTCGCTCTACTCGGGACAGGCTGTCCAACTGCCCAACTTCCCCATTCAAGTCTCACTTTTTCCCGTTCATCCAATATTATTTGGAACTCGCCCTCGGTTCGACGTTACTTTGCCTCATCAAACAAAAACACCATGAAGACTACAGCAAAACTTTTCATCCTCGCACTGACCATCAGCCTGGCTTCCTGCTCCAAGAGCAACGACGATAATCCTTCCAATACCAATAACACCGGACAGGTGACCGGTAACTGGAAAGTAACCTACTATTTCGACAGCGGCAAAGACGAGACCAGCGATTACAACGGGTACACTTTTAATTTCAATACCGGGAATATCCTGGAAGCTGTTACGGGCTCCGCAACTTATACCGGCACCTGGACCTTAGGCGAACCGGGCGACGACGATAACTCCAGTAACAAATTTGTCATTACCATTACAGGAAACAAAGCCATGGATGACCTGACCGACGACTGGAAAATACTTAAAATGACCGATACGGAGATCTGGCTGCAGGACGATAACCTGACGAGCGCGGAAGAACTGAGATTCGGAAAGCTATAAGTGTTCCAGTGTTCCAAAGTTCCAGTGTTCCAATGTTCCAGGTTCCAGAGTTAATAGTGTTAGTAAATAGAGATTTATAGCGCTTTTGTGCAAAAAATAAAGAAACCATGAAAAAAAGAACAATCATAACCATCATTCTGTCCCTGTTTGTCATAGGGGTGATCAGCGCAGGCCTTGTTTATAAATTCGTCATCAACAAGCCTCACGAAAACTATGAGAAAGCCAAACCGGCCTTTATTATCTCTGCCACCGACCTGTATAACAGCTTTCAGTCGGACCGGACGACAGCCGAAGGTAAATTCAACGGCAAAGTGGTGCTGCTGAGTGGTAAACTCGATAAGATCGATTTAGCTGAAAGCCTTGTTACCGGGGTATTTGTCTTTAACCAGGGGATGTTCGGCGACGAAGGGATCCGCTGTGTTATGCTCGGCAACCATGCCCAGGCGCTGAAAGCCATCGGACCGGGAACAGAAGTAAAGATCAAAGGATACCTGACCGGCTACAACGATACCGATGTCGTCCTGGAGCAGTGTTCCATCATACGTTAAAAATTCAATCGATTATTAATTCAAAAGAATCAAATAAAATGAAAAAGTCACTTAAAATCCTTGTCATCGCGGCTATAGCCATAACCGCATCGTTCACCGTCCAGGCCCAGAAATACATGACCAAGAACGGGAATATCAAATTCTACTCCGAAACCCCCATCGAAACTATCGAGGCTACTAACAACCAGGTAAATGCTGCCCTCGACAGCCAAACCGGCGACCTGGTATTCAAAGTTCTTATCAAGTCGTTCCAGTTCGAAAAAGCACTCATGCAGGAGCATTTCAACGAGAACTATATGGAGAGCGACAAGTTCCCGAATTCGACCTTTGTCGGAAAAGTGACCAATCTTACTGCTGTTGATTTCTCAAAAGAAGGGTCTTATGAAGCGACGATCGAGGGCGACCTGACCATTCACGGCGTAACGAAGAAGATCAGCGAAAAAGGGACGTTTACCGTCAAGGCCGGGGATAAGATCCACGGGATCAGCAAATTCAACGTGAAGCCTGCCGATTATTCGATCAAAATCCCGGGTGCGGTTGTCAAAAACATTGCCGAAACCATTGAAGTAACGGTAGATATCGAGCTGTCGAAAATGTAGCAGCACACCACTGTTCCCCATATATCTCCTCCCCGGATCGCTTTTAACAGGGCTTTCCGGGGTTTTTTATGCTGAGATGACTCAAAAAGTTTTAACCACCAAGGCCACAAAGGAATCACAAAGGCCACAAAGTAATTGATTACCAAATTAAACCCTTTGTGTTACTTCGTGAAGTCCTTTGTGTCTCTTTGTGGTTAATTAATAAATTTGCCTGCAATAATCGTAAAGCGTTGATGAACAAACTGAAGAAAATCTGGGCCGAGGAATACCCGATCTACTGGTACGACACCGACTGCAACGGGCAATTGAAAATGTCGGCCGTTGCCAATTACCTGCAGGAATCGGCATGGAGGCATGCCAACCATCTCGGCTTTGGCTACGAAGATGCCAGGAAACGCAACGAATTCTGGGTGGTCATCAGCCTGATGATCCGGATGATCGGCCAGCCGGTTTGGGGTCAGAAAATCATCGTGGAAACATGGCCGAAAGGGGTGGATAAGTTATTTGCTTACAGGGACTTCAAGATCATGGATCACAACGGGAATGTGATCGGGGCGGCGACCTCGGCGTGGATGATCCTCGACCAGGAAACGAGAAAGCCGAAGAGCGTCGACCTGGTCAAACCGGTGCTGCACCTGGCCACCCACCAGGACGTGCTCGACTGCAATCCCCCGCTGCTACGGCCGGTGAAAGAGATTGCGACGACCGAACCCCGCAAGGTGCGCTTCAGCGAAGTCGACCAGAACGGGCATGTCAACAACATCCGTTATCTCGACTGGAGCGTGGATGCCCTGCCGGAGGAATGGCACAAGGAGCATCGCATCCGTACGCTGACCATCAATTACCTATCGGAGGTCATGGCCGGGGAGATGATGATGATCTCGACCGGCAAGGCGGAAGGGAACTCGGTTGTGGTGCAGGGAACCAGGGAAGACGGGAAGGTGGCGTTCAGGACATTAATCGATTTTCAGGAATTTTGAGCGGAAGGTGGTAGTTTGCGTCTTTACTTCGATAACATAAATCCCTGCCGGCAAACTGGAACAATACACTGCGAATTTCAAATTTCCAATTTCCAGATTCATCAGCGTCTCTCCAAGCGAATTAAACAGTTTGATCTCCCGGATTAAATCTTCAGATTCGATCCAAAGCCAGTTTGATGCCGGATTGGGATAAATTTTCACCTTATTATCCTGTTGCGGTGAATCGACACCCAGGCAAAGCGTTTCGCATACTTCGGGGTTATCGTCGGATTCACATGTGTCGTTGTTCTCAGTCCAGACTGCCGATACTTTGTAACAGTATTTTTCTTCAAGGATAATGTCATGATCTTCATAGTTCCATGAAAAAGTCGTATCGAGAAATAGGTAATCGCCGCCATCGGTGTTACGGTAGATTTTATAAAGCCATTTATCATTCGGAAATGGCAGCCCGGGAATTACATGGCATGCGATATTCCAGTTGAAATCGAGGTCGTCACTGATATCTTTTAATGTCTGCCATTGGTCCTGATAGTAGATCATGTTTCCAAATCCATCGATAGCCGGACCGTCATCAACTCCTCCAGGGTAACCGGTCTGCGCATTGACATAATAACCGACCCAGAGATCTTTTGTTACATCAATAGTTACAGTATCAACCAGTGTCACATAGTTCCATTCACCTATCACCGGGTATTGAACAGGCTGGTCGATAAGCAGGGAGTCGGGTGCGCTTCCGTTCCAGATCCTGATCCGGTAATCCGCGTTTACTTCTGCAGGGACAAAAGCAACTTCCGTGATTACGGCTCCAGGGAAAATGATCAACTGAGCCGGTTCCCACCTTGAGGCAAACTCAAATTCAGCCGGTTCACCCAAACCGATTGAATTACCGCTGAATACGCCATCATCCCAGTTGAACCAGCCATCAAACCATCCCCATCCTCCATAACCATCCCATTCAAGAGTATTGTAATCCGGATTTTCTTCCAGCCACACATCCCAGAGCCCATCACAGGTGCGATAAATGTGAATATTATCCAATGCCCATCTATTTATTGCGGACGAATTTTCACCGGTAGCCAGGAACCGGACCTTGAAAACTTTATTCTTTGCTGTTATTAAAATCCGCTCACTGATCCAATCAAAACTGCCGTCAAAATTGCTATATTCAGATATAGCATTCCAGGTTTCGTTGGTCCAGTTCCACACCTGCAAGAATAATTTTTCTGTACCCGTCGATTGGTTTGCATCCAGTTTGATTTCGAAATCGAGCCAGATTCTTCCGTTCGTCATCCCCACAGCCGTCATGGGGAAGCTCTCCAGGGCGATTTCATAACCGGTCACTGCCGGATTGCCAAGGAATGCTGCGGAAGGTGCAGGATTGCCTTCATCGTTTTCGATAATCCAGTTTTCGCTATCGGTCGTCCATTGCAGCGTTTCAAAGCTGCCCGACGACCAGTCTTCGAGTACCGGCAGCTCCATCCCATAAAAAATTTGTGCAGTATCGCAGGCACTTTCGCTGATCCATTCATTGTAGACCGCTTTGGCGCAAAAGCTCCGGTTTCCCGGGGTGAGGGTTGTTATATCGAAGATAAAGACGGCAGGTTCGGCCGGAACGAGGACCGGAAGGTTATCGTAAAATTCGTCATCGACCAGGATATTGTAAGAAAGCAGCTCTACCGGCTCTCCGGGAAGCGAATCGGGCGGGAAGATGGTAAGGGTATCGTTCTGGAAAACGACAACCGAAGGCGGAGGATAATAACCGCCGGGCTGGGCGAAGAGAGGAGAAGCCGTCACGATCAGAAGGCATACCGCAAAGTACCGCCGGAATTTCATGGTCTGGTATTTTGGTAATAAAGATACGAAATAAGTATAATCGGTTAGAATGATCCTGTATTTCCCTGAATTTGAAAATATTTCAATGATTCGTATTGAATTCAGTTGTTCTTTTCCTTAAATTTACCCTGTCAAGATATTTCTTTCCTGAATTAAAATAAATTTATATACCTGGAGCCCGGAAACCAGCCATCAAACGGGGCGGAACCGAAAAGCCACACGAGTAGGACAACCAAAATCCAAACTAAAATGGAAGACCAGACCCAATTCCAGAACCAGAACCAGAATCCTTACCAGAATTACAATGCCATGCAGAATCAGCAACCGATCCCGGTCGGCGACTGGTTCGTGACCATTTTGATTACTGCGATCCCGCTCGTCAACATCATCATGCTGTTCGTCTGGGGGTTCAGCAGCAGCACCCATCCGAGCAAAGCCAACTGGGCAAAGGCATCCCTCATCTGGTTGGCTATTGTTATCGTGCTTTACATCATCATTTTTGCCACTATTGGCGCGGCATTGTTCAGCGCGTACAGATGATAAAACCGGCCGGGGAACCGAAATCACATCTGTATTTGCTATTCAGGCTTCTCTTCAATGAAGACATGACCCTGATGATTTAAATCGGGCCCTTCTTCGTAATAGTCCCAATCTGTCCTGGACCGGATCACCGGAACAGTGGCAGGATTTGCATCTATCCTATGGCCGGAGTTGTCGTTCAGGAATATCCTCACATAACCGTATTTTACCGCATCTTCGACCGATTTCCAGCTTAAATCGGGCTGAAACTTCAAGGAAAAACCATTGTCCTGCACCTGAAAATCCCTGATGCCGTTGTTAAGCGTATAAACTACCAGACTTCCGTTAACACCGATTTCAACACTGACTGATGCCTGGTCTATTTTGAGGACTTCGGGATATATTTCTACCTCCATTGCCGCCAGGCGGTCATATAATAGCATCCCTCCGAAACGGTCCAGTGCAATGAATTCAGGAAACGGACACCCTTTGTCGTCCCATGTGCCGATGTATTGCTGAAATTCTTTTCCTCCAATAGTATAAATCCTGCATTTCTCAATATTTGGCGGGGGTAACACAAATGATCCGATATCGTTGTGTGTTTCATCCCAACCGGGCGTATAGTCCGCCCATGGATACGGGGGCTTGAAATCAGTCACCCGGGCCTTCGTCTCCGGCAAGGCATCCAGAATTTTGCCGCTATTTGCACCTGCCCTTCCTCCGTAATCGTAATGATTAAATATATCCTCCGCAATTATTTTTGCATACCCCTGGAATTTTTCTCCATCACCTGAACCAGCCCATGACAAGGGAGGAACGAAACTTCCTGTAAAAACAGGCGGTGATGATCCGTCATTATCGCTGCCCTCTTTCAATACCATGTCAACTGTTATTTCAGATTTGTTTCTGACCCCTACTTTTACCCTGACCGATTCCGGATTGATCTGCGTAGCCTGCTTTAATTCTCCCACCGAAAGAGATGGGCCAAAGGTCACTTCAATGTAGGTCTGACGGCATGCCTGGAATAGTCCGGGTTCAGCATTTGTCTTCAAGAATTTTCTGTTCCGGTCGTCGTCTGTTTCTTCCCACATGGCCTCATAACTTAATCCGGTCAACACCTGCCCGTCTTTATTTTTCTGATATATGTTGATCTTACTGGCATAAGGGGGATGCCTGACAATATCATGAAATAACTGGATCAGGCCGGCGGAAAATTCGACGGAAATTTTTGTGCAATTGCCCGAAAGTTTTATGTAGCCATTAATATTCGGGTAGTTCGACGGCATATCCCAGACAATAAAGGGGATTATCGGAACATGATCTATTTTTACTTTAACTGATAAAGGGGGAATCCATCTTGTATTTAGTGAAGCGGCCCGGATGTTATAATTTACAGGAACAGGGAGTGCATGAAGCCCCAAGGCGGTATCCAAAGCCGGTTGGCCAAACCTGGAGCGAAAATATTCGGAGCCCTGGCCAGCCGAATCGAAATAATTGAAAAGTTTTCCGTCAGCCAATCCGACATTTTTCCAGTCCCTGATACTCAGCCCGGAAAGTTCATGTGTCCTGGCATCCTCATAAAGATCGGCCAGCTTCTCAAATCCAACAGCACCGGGAACTGGTTCCGGGATTTTAACCCCTGCTGCCCTCCAGACGATGTCAGGTATAATCCGGATTTTGCGGATGTTTTTCATTAATTCATCCAGTTCTTCAGTGCTGAAACTGCTTCCGGGATGGTCAATACGCCGGAAATGATCGGGCTGGCATATGTCCTGCAACATATGTATGACATGGCCGAGACGTTCATATGCCGCTTCCTTGGAAATCATTGAATAATCATAAGAGCGGACAGCCCCTTCCCAGTTCCATGGCTCATTACCCAGGTAAAAATCACCGGGATTCTTCTGGACAGATCCCGAATAAGCCCATTCATAAGCGCTGTTGAAGTCCGTCATGTCAAAACTGGCTGGCGGTGGCGTATGATGTTTTTTATAAAGATTTACTACCCAGGGAGTAAGCAAATATTCTTTGCAAAAAAATCCCCGGTTAACTCCATAATGGTTATAGGCCCTGTCGAAATCGTCCTCCATTTTGTTGACCCTTCGACCCTGATTGATAATCATCCGCTCCCCGAATAATTCAATTTCTTTATAAGCAGGGCTGTTTTTGAGGAGGATGAGATTGATAGCTTCCGAGGTGATTGTATTATGAGTCAGTTCGCACCATCCCACGGTTATTGCAATGATCAAAAGGACGATTGCAGTCCTCTTTAATCCGGCTCTGAAATGGCCCCTGCTATTTTTCATCTGGCTTGTTTTCATTTTGTATCCTCCTTTCCATTTTAAAAGACTTTGGCGCTTGATCTTTAAATACAGGCAACAGGATCATTTCGGCTCTTTCAAGACATTTAAGATGAATATTGAAATACACAGTGCCAGACAGGTATTTTTCCCAGTTAAATGGCCCATCGGTCACATTCGGATTCTTATAAAAATCTTTTGAATAGTCAGTCGGTTCAATCCTGTTGTAAACCTCAGTATGAATGCATATAAGTTCTTCTTCACCGGTTTGTAAAACAGTCAACGCCTCAAAGTCGCCTTTGAAATTCAGGATCAGCTCGTCAATATTCCGATTCATTTCACCATCCGTGACACTTATTTTACTCCAGGTATCACCGGTCACTATTAAACTGGTGGGATCTTTCAAAGCTGACAGGCTTACCAACACAGGTACAGGAATCATGCCTCTATCATTGTCCCATGTTAAATTGCCTGAAGGAGTCATTTTACAGGCGATCGTTTGCGTTTCCCCCTTTTCATCGGTCTGGAAAATGATATCTCCATTTCCTCTGAAATCAAGCTTTACAGCGTATTGTCCGGATACGGGGGCTCCGTCTTCGGATAAAGTATCCGAGGTGACGTTGTAATAAATGATCCGGCTGGATACAACATCCCATTCAATGGGAGATGCCGGAATGGGTTTTTCTTCCGGAAGAAAATTAAAACGGGCGATTTCACTCTCCCCGTTATTCCGGAAAAATGATTTTTGAAGCGGATCGGATGCTGTAATGGAGAACGCATAAGTTTTTCCGGGTACCAGCCTGGGATCGGATGGCCCGTAAAGATAATTCGTTGAAGCAATGATTTTCTCGAAGAATACCGGCTGTGTGGCCGATCTGAAAGCATCATTGATATTCCTGTCGGCCGGAAGTACTTCGATGATTTTTAAGGCAAACCGGGTTGAGTTCGGTGCCCCGGGAGGCCAGGTCCACACGAAGTTAATATTTTGAAAATCGCCTGCGAAGATATCCTGGCCGGATACGGGAAACAGAATCACCGGTGGTTCAAGGTCCGATACCGTGAACGGGTTGCTGCAGCCCAGCGGGCTTTCTGATGATACCGTCTCTCCCGTGAGGTAGTCAAAGGCCTGCAGGCAGATCGTATAATTATCTTCCGGAAGCCCCTGACCATGAACTAGTTCTGAAAGTTTGACACCCTGGCAAACCAGGTGCTCTTCATCGAACACCTGCTCGAGGT
>ERZ795059.402-NODE-402-length-57532-cov-9.696539_pt1 | contig 57532 bp, 41 predicted proteins | sample MGYA00375143_ERZ795059 | MGnify/ENA primary metagenome ERZ795059 (study PRJEB30188, sample SAMN05720168) | activated sludge metagenome | isolation source: Anaerobic digester | place: USA | collected 2015-01-07 ... | reverse complement strand
GCCTCCGACGAGTACAACATGGGCCTGGGTCAGCGCCGCGCGGACTCCATCAAGACCTACATGATTGAGAATGGCATCGACGCCGGACGGATGACCACGAAGAGCTTTGGCGAGAGCACGCCCGCAGTGCCCAACACATCTGAAGAGAACCGCAAGCTCAATCGCCGCGGCGAATTCAAAATCACCATAGCAGAATGAAGAATTATGCGCGGGCCATGGGGTCCGGGCGTTGAGCGTTTTAAACAATAATGCGCTGCTCCCAAGGGAGCGCGTGTACCGAATGCATAACAGAGGAGGAGACAGGAATGAAATCAGGAAAATTGACGATGCCCATGCTGGTGTGTTTGGCGGCCGTTGTGTGTCTGGCGGGTTCCGTATGGGCCGCGGAAGGCGCGGCCTGCAAGGGTGCCGGGTGCTGTAAAAGCTGCGAACACAAGGGCAATCTGACCAAAGAAGAAGCGGAAAAATACGCCCAGACCGAACGTCAGACCATATATTCGTATACATCACTCGTGGATGGAACGCCGGATAATCGGCTGATAGCCATTGGCGCAAGGTTTGGGTATGAAACATTTCGCAATGATCAACAGCCACACTTTAGTGTAGGCCCGGAACTGAAGGTTTCCTACAAGGATTTCGCGATCCGAACCCATGCCACGGAGCGTATTGGCGATGGATCCAGCTATAACGATGCGGCCATTGGCTGGCAGCAGCGCTGGGTGACGGAATCGGGCAACATGCCAACGCTGTCCACGTTGCTGGAAGTTGGGTACAGCCGTGGAACCCACCACACCAAGGACATCAATGTGGACATTAAGATCATGGGCATTGCGGCCAAGAATATTTGGCGGGGCACGGCCTACGCCAATGTTTGGGGCACGGTTGCCAATGAGAGCTACATCCATAATGAGCGCCGATTTCAGCCGGGCATGATGCTGGGTTATAAATGGCGCACGTGTGAACAGTTCTCGTTGATCGGCGCGTACGGACTGAAAGCAGCGCGCTCGAAAGACACCCATGTCATCAATACGCTTGAATTAGCGGCGGAATACCGGCCCACAAGTTATTTCAGTGTAGGCCCGGGCATTGTGATCGGTCTGGATGGCGGCGAAGAAACACCCACGTTCGGCGCAGGCATTACGTCCACCTTCCGATTTGGCTTCTAAGAAGATTACAGTCTCAATTCAAGAAATAGCGCCCGTCTCCCAACAGGAGGCGGGCGTTTCGTGGTTAAAAGCATATCCGGAGCACCGCGTCACGGTGCCGGTTTTTATGTTCGGCACGGCGGTCTATTTCTTCTCGCAGCACTCGCATTCCCCGGCAACTGCGTTATAGACCACCCCGGCCACAGCAGCGCCGATGATGGGGGCAAGCCAGAAGAGCCAAAGCTGCGCCAGCGCCCATCCGCCGACGAAGATCGCAGGACCCGTGCTGCGGGCCGGATTCACGGAGAGATTGGTTACTGGAATTCCAATCAGATGGATAAGCGTAAGCCCCAAGCCGATGGCGATGGGTGCAAAGCCGGCCGGCGCACGCTTATCGGTGGCGCCCATGATAATCATCAGGAACATGAAGGTGAGTACCACTTCCGCCACCAGCCCGGAAATCATGCTGTATCCTTGGGGCGAGTGTTCGGCATATCCGTTGGCTGCAAGTCCGCCGCTGATGCTGAATCCGGCTTTACCGCTTGCGATCAGGTAGAGCACCGCTGCGCCGGCAATGCCCCCCAGCACTTGGGCAATGATATAGGGAAGCAGTTCCGCGGCGGGAAACCGCTTGCCCGCCACCAGACCGATGGAAACGGCCGGGTTCAGATGGCATCCTGAAATATGGCCGATGGCATACGCCATGGTGAGCACGGTCAACCCGAAGGCCAGCGCGACCCCCAGGTATCCAATCCCAACGTCCGCTACGCCCGCGGCCAGGACTGCGCTTCCGCAGCCTCCAAAAACCAGCCAGAACGTGCCAATAAACTCCGCAACGCTGCGTTTTCCAAGTGACATGAGAAATCCTCCTTATATGGTTGAGTTAATAGACCACTGTTCCTATAAGGCTGTGTACTTCTCTACTGCCCGATTTACTGCATACACACCAGTTTCCATCATAGGAGGGGGGGCGCCTTTTGTCAATGAATATTTCGAGAATTTCACAGGTTAGGAACGCCTCAGAACAGGTTGAATTCAGAACCATTCGCGCAGGGATTTGGGGCAATATTGGGACACAATTTCTTGTTGACAAGTTAATCATTGATCGTTACCATATCGCCGAATTAACCGAGGAGGGTTATGCCATGAAGAGAATGTTTTGGCTGAATTGGACGGTAGTTCTGGCATGCTGTCTGGCAGGAACGGCTGTTGCGGCGGAGCAAGGCAAGCAGGACGCGGCCCAATCCAAGGCGGAATCCGGGTGCGCGGGCTGTTGCCAGGGCGCTGCGAAGGCGGACGCCGCCAAAGCGTGTGAGAAGGAACCGGTCAAAGGATCCTCGCGTGTTTTCAAGTTGGATGATGCGGCATGGCAATTGAGCATCACCGGATCAGGCGGTTTGCCCACAAGCTCTGAACACGCCGACCGCGGGGGTGACGGGATGCTTACGGGGACGGTGGATTATGAGATTCCGGTGATGGCCTATGGCTCCATTGGCCCGAGGATAATGCCGTTGTTTCTTTATTTTCAATCGCACGGCGATGTTGTCTGGGGCATGGGCGGCGGCCTTATGTCACGCGTATATACCGTGAAAAACGAACAGCGCGGTTTTTTTATTGAAGGGGAAGCGCTGGTGCTGGGGCATATAAACAAATTTCACGATGATACTTCGTATGTGGACTTTATCACCGGCGGGGGCGTGGGCTACAAATGCAAGGCCAACTGGCATGCGCTGGTGAAGTTTGAACATATATCCAATGCGGGCATGGGCGAAGACAATGCCGGGGTGAATACGCTGGGACTTTCCGTCGGGTATACGTTCTAGCCTTTATTTTTCGCGGGTTATCCGATGCGGGTTCCATCGGGGATGATGGCGTCTTTGTGGACCACGACGATGCCGTCGCGGATGGAATACCCTTCTCCTTCACCCTCTTTAAGTTTTTGAGAGCCATGGATGATCACATGTTTGCCGATTCGTGCATTATGGTCGATGATGGCATGGCGGATGATGGAGTGTGCGCCGATGCCGATGGGGTGTTTTCGGTCGAGGGTGGTTTCGGTTTCGAAGTAATCCGCGCCGAGGATGATGCTGTTTTCGATGATGACGTCGTTGTTGACGATACTCCGGATGCCGATAATGGCATTGGAAATTTCGGCTTTGCCGATGCGGCTGCCTTCGCAGATGATGGCGTTGGCGGCGCGGGTGTCGCGCAGGGCTACGCCAGGCAATGCGCGGGCGCGGGTGTAAATCATGTGGTGGGGGTCGTGAAATCGGAAGGGAGGATTGGGGGAAGTGATTTCCATGCTCACATCAAAGTAGGAGCGGACGGTTCCGATGTCTTCCCAGAATCCGGAGAAGAGGTGGGCGTAGAGTTTATGGGATTTGAGAGCGCCGGGGATCAGTTCTTTTCCGAAATCGAGCCAGCCGGGATTGTTCAGCAAGAGTTCTTCCAAAACGTCGGCGTTGAAGGCGTATATGCCCATGGAGGCGAGGCAGGGTTTTCCTTCGGCGTTTAATTTAAACTCCTTGAAGGCTTCGGGGGGCGTCATCAAGGTGTCGAGCACGGCGGGGTCTTTGGGTTTTTCGACGAAGCGGCGGATGCGTCCGTTTTTGGCCACTTGCATGACGCCGAAACTTTGGGCGGCATCACGGGTGACGGGGAGCGCCGCGACCGTGATATCCGCGCCTTTCCGGACATGGGTGGCCAGGAGAGTGCGGTAGTCCATGCGGTAGAGTTGGTCACCGGAGAGGATGATGTAATAGCGGGGGTTGCCTTGGCGGATGTGGAGGAGATGCTTTCGGACGGCGTCGGCGGTTCCCTGGAACCAGTCGCCGGTTTCATTGGTTTGCTCGGCGGCGAGGAGCGCCACATAGCCTTGGGAGAAGTCGTCGAAGGCATAGGTGTTGCTGATGTGGCGGTTGAGGGAATGGCTGTTGAATTGGGTGAGGACGGAGATTCGGTCGATGCCGGAGTGGATGCAATTGCTGAGGGGGATGTCAATGAGGCGGTATCGTCCGCAGAGCGGGACGGCGGGTTTGCACCGCACCTTGGTCAGAGGATAGAGGCGCATGCCGCGTCCGCCGCCGAGCACGAGGGCGTTTACCTGCTGCACCACATTGTGTTCGAATTCGGGATCTTCGAGAATCGCCATGTATAACCACTCCATCGTATGCGGTTTGGGCCGTGCGCCGTGTGCTTCAGGCCGCGCTCAAATCAAATATATGATGATGGTGCAGGCCGCGCCCCACAAGGCAACGGTAATCCCCAGGGGAATGTCCTTAAAGAGGGCGGCGCTTGGATCGCCACCGCCTGTGCGGTGATGGACGAGAAAGAGGTAGCGGAACAATCCATACACCACGAAGGGGATGGTGAAATATAGTTTATCGGTGCCGAGGCGTTGCACCACTTCGGGGGAGCAGGTGTAGATGGTGTAGGTGATGAGCGCGCCGCCGGCCATGATCAGGATCAATTGGTCGAGGTAATGGATGCTGTAGTGGTAGAGGACGCTTCGGTGTGACTGCGCGTCGTCTTCGAGAAGGATGATTTCGTGGCGGCGCTTGCTGAAACCGAGGAACATGGCGAGGAAGAGGGTGCAGACCACGAGCCAATTGGAGAAGGCCACGTCGAGGGCGATGGCGCCGGCGAGGGCGCGGGTGACAAAACCGAGGGCGACCGCCATGACATCAATGATCAGCAGGTTTTTAAGAAGCAGGGAATAGGAAATGGTCAATACCAGGTAAAACAGCAGGGTGAGCAGAAAGACGGGCCGGACCAGCCATGCAAGGGCGACGCCGCCGGCCAGCAATAGGGCAGCGATGATCCACGCGGTGGAAATGCTCAATTCCCCGCTGGGAAGGGGGCGTGATTTCTTTTCGGGATGGGCGCGGTCCTTTTCGATGTCCATGATGTCGTTGAAGAGGTAGGTGGCGCTGGAGGCGAGACAGAAGGCAATCAGGGCGCCCAAGGCGCGGAGTTCCTGGTAGGGATCGTAGGCCTGGCGTGCAAATACAAGGGCGGCGAGCACCAACAGGTTCTTGGGCCATTGGTATACGCGGAGGGCGCGAATAATCAGACTGGTATAAGTGAATACAGTTGACATGGGGGTATTGTGCCCGGTTTGTCCCGCGCGGATCAATTGCAGCGGGAGGCGTGCAGCGGGAGGCGTGAGGCTCGTGCCTAGGGGCTTGAGAAAAAAAACTGGTGTTTATTTTCAGGAGGTGGCTGGCTTTTGTGCTTCGACATGGAGATTCCATGGTTCGTCGGGAATGCGATTGATGTTGCTGAAACCATGTTCAGCCAGGACGGAATGAAGCTGTTCGAAGTCGTATCCGCTTTTATGCACGTCCCAATAGGATACATCTGCTTCGCGTTGCCACCCGTAAAAACCCGCCATGGCATGCTGTAAATTGGACCATTTGGGGTTTGTAATGGAACGTTCACTGGGTTGCAGATACTGTTCGACGTGAAAACGGAGATCGGGCACAATGATCTCAATGGTTCCACCGGGGTGAAGCACATGCATCCATGCTTTTAGAGTCATGGCGGCCTGAGGAAAGGTCAAATGCTCGAAAAAATGGCGGCTGTATATTGCAGTCACGGAATTTTCTGGAACAAACTGATTGACTTCCCAGGCATTGCAGCAATAGGTTATGTGGGGTGCGGGGCGAATATCGACGCCTAAGTACCCTTCGCGAACCTTTGGGCCACACCCAACGTCAAGTTTTATGCCTTCGTGTGTACAAGACGCTTCCTTGTTCTCTTTCAACACATGTAGTTCCTCTTGCAGGTTTTGCTATCAGGTTAAGGTTGCAAAGCAACCGTGCCCAAAACCTCTATGGCCCAGACTGCATGCTAGCACACTTGCAGCATATGAAAAACCTGGACCGCAGCATTCTTGGGTAATGTAAGCATCTTTTTATCGATTTTTACAAAACTGCGTGTGAAAGTGTAAAATTACAGTTGTTCCATTGCAAATTTTCGTGTAAGAGATGAAAACCCCATTTGGGGCGCGTGTTTCATTAATAAGAAATGTTATCGTATGATTAAATTTCGAGAGATTCTCGGACAAAAAGTTGCGGTGATGTGCAAAAAGGCAAAACAAGTCCAACAATTGGTTGAGCCGTTAAAGCTTGATATTCACGGTGTCAATAACCAAATACAGTCGGATGTTGGAGCAACAGGCCGCCTTGTCAATTCAAGCATCCATATTCAGGGCGACAACAATGAACTGATTTTCGAAAAAGGCGTATGGCTTAGAGATGCCCGTTTTCATATTGAAAGCAATAACAATCGTATACATATTGCTCGTAATTGCAAGTTTAGAGGGCGCGTCTTCATGAAAGTGAATGGGAATAATCGTCTGAGTATCGGACCAGAAACCGGTGTAGGAAATGTCGATATTATTTGCGGAGAAGGCAGCCGTGTTTCCATTGGCGCTGATTGTATGTTGGCTTTTGACATAGAGATCCGGACGACAGATTCACACGCCATCATCGATTGCACCAGCGGCGAACGTGTTAATCCCGCCTCTGACGTTATCATCGGGGATCACGTCTGGGTTGCCGCCCACTGTACGCTTTTGAAAGGAAGCCATGTTCGGGCAAACAGTATTGTTGCCATCCGATCCCTCGTCACCGGTCCAATAGATGAGGAAAACGTTTTGATTGCTGGTGTCCCAGGAAGAATTATAAGACGCGGAGTCACCTGGGAACGGCCACTGATGGGGTGAATCCAAGAAAACAGCTTCAAGCAGTATTGTGAAGGTCTCTTTTATTCCTGTTATGTGAGCGTGAAATATTATTCTGTCTCTTTTTCCGCTTTCTCATGTCGTTCACGAATAATATATAGAGGCAAAGATAAAGATCGGCGGTAGCTACGCAAAATTAGTTCTCCACTCAATGACAAAATGCCGGATAGGATGGCTAAAGAAAATGCCACTGCGTTTAAAATTAATCCGTTTGTAACTTCGTTTAGCAGTTTATATCCTGAAAATACAAAGCTTATGGATACATGCATAACCAGCAAAAAGGCCAGCAAAAAAGATAAGAAAGCGGTATATTGAAAAGGTCGTTCCAGCAATAAAAGGATATTATCCATGTTGTACAGCCATAATTTGGCGAACGTCCATCCGGATTTGCCATATTGCCGGGGAGTATGTGATACGGGAATCTCCTTTATTTTACTAATTTTACTGATGATCTGAACAAAATTAAAAACAGCATGCGGTCCTGGTTTAAAAGCCTTCAAAATGGAAGCCCGGAATATTTTAAAGGTGCAGCCAAAATCAGAAACTTTGCTTTGCGAGGCCCTACGCATGATGTAATTAGCGATCCGGGAGGGAATAATACGAGACAGTGCATCGCGCCGGTGAACTCGATACCCCGTTACCAAATCATAACCTTTGTCATATTCGGCTACCAGATTTGGCAATTCTTCGGGAGACAACTGAAGGTCGCTGTCCATTAAGATGATGGCTTGCCCTTGCGCTTCACAAATGCCAGCGGCAATTGCAGCAAATTGCCCTGCATTTTTCGCAAAATCGACAATAACACGCACATTTGGATCTTTGTTGAAAATGTCTTTAACTCTTTCCCACGTACCATCGGTGCTGCCATCATTGATTATTACAATTTCATAGGGTCGTCCAATGGATTCCAGGATGACTTTCAGCCGACCATGAAATTGTTCAACGGATTTTTCTTCGTAATGGCATGTGACAATGGCTGTAAAAAAAAGTTCTGCTTTTTTTGATGCATTCATATGGATAAGATGTACCTTGCAATGTGGAGGTTAAGCCCGCTCCAGATCAATACGAACATAAACCCGGTTCCCTTCTTCGTCGATAAAATATGCATTTTTATATGCGCCATGCGTGAGCGCGCGCAAATGATTGAGAAATTGTCTATAGGAGCCTTGGGTATCTAAATTCAACTCCTTAAGCCGCTCATAATCTTTTTTAAAATTGATATTACCTTCGGATGACGGTTCATAGAGTTCATATACATGGTGCCGTATTCGTTCAAACCAGGCGAATAGTAGATCATGTTCGATGCCCGTAATCCGTTCGTACAAGCTGCCTGACGTATCCCAAGAATAGATGGGGCATTCCTGTTGAACGATTATCTTACCATGATCAATTTGAGAATCAATTTCATGGATGGTTACCCCTGCGGGTTTGGCGTTTATAATGCTGAAAACACTCGGATACCAGCCGCGATTATATGGATTGAAGCCTGGGTGAACGTTAATACAGCGGATTCTTTCAATGAGTTTTTGGGGAAATATCTGCGTGCAATGAAGAGAAATCAGCAAATCATACTTATGTAAGATTTTATCTATATCAGTAGCGACATCACAGACAGGAACATCCTTAAAAAGCCCGTTGGGCGATTGACAAATGTCAATATCCAAAAAGCGATTCTTTAGCTCGCGAGCCAATTCTAACGAATAAATATTATCTGTAAGTATGAGTGTATTCATAAAGAAACTTTCTTATCCAGCAAGGATTGAGATGTATATTTAACGCTATTCATAAGTAAAACTCCTAACTAATCAATCCATCGAAGAGGGTAATATTTACGGTTTCCTGATCGAAAATGAACTGGAGTTTTACAAAGGTGGCGTTGGTACTGTCGTCATTGACAAATACAATCGCATAGTCTTGGCCTGTCTTTACCAAGGCTCTGGAACGCCGTGCATGAAAGGTTCCGATGGTGCGTTCTTCAAAATAGCATGTAATCAACGTGGAGATTTCATGCTCTTCCCTGTATTCTATATTTTCAAGGCTCATATTGTTTTTTCCTGAGCAGTTCACAGCACTATTCATCGAACGTTATTTCTCCAAGGCACTACAGTGCAATTTAGAGTAATTATAGGGAAGACTTTTGAAAAAAGCCAAGGAACTGGGAAATTCTCTCGACCGTGGAAAGATCGAGTGTTCCGTAGATCGGCAAACATAGAATCTGCTGGGCAATACGCTCGGCCACGGGGAGATTTTGGGGGTTAGCCGAAGGTAGTGCGGCATAGCAAGGATAATGGCTGCAGAGTGGATGAAAATATTTTCGTGCATAGACATTTTTGTCGCGCAGGCGAGTATGAAGTTCATCTCGAGATATACCATATTTTGTTTGGTCCACCAAAATAGGAAAATAGGCAAAATTTCGTTGAGTATGCAGGGCTTCCACGGGTATTGTGATACCAGGTATCCCAGCGAGGTTTTCACGGTATATCCGGTCGATTTCGCGACGGTGATCAATTTCCGCTTGTATCCGCTTTAGCTGTAGGAGACCGAACGCGGCCTGAAATTCATTCATTTTACCGTTGATGCCAGGTCCAATGACTGTTTCTTCGTCAGCGTAGCCGAAATTTTTGAGGAAATCAACCCGCTCACGGCATGCTCTTGAAGGTGTGACCAATGCACCACCTTCGCCGGTGGAAAAGAGCTTGGTAGCATGAAAACTAAGCACAGAAGCGTCACCGTAAGAACACAATGATTTTCCGTGGTACCGTACGCCAAAGGTGTGGGCGGCATCATAAATAACCGTGAGTCCGTGGCGATTGGCGATGCCTTGGATGGCGTCAATATCGCAGGGTGTTCCATACACGTGAACAGGCAAAATAGCCCTCGTCTGAGGGGTTATCAATTGTTCAATACGGGCAGGATCCATATTAAATGTTTTCGGATCAATATCGCAGAAGACAGGCTGAATGCCGTTCCAATAGAGAACATGGGGTGTAGCGGCGAAAGTGAAGGGGGTCGTGATGACCTCTCCCGTGGTAATCCGGAAATTTTGGAGCGCCACGATGAGTGCGATGGTGGCATTGCAGAACAAAGACAAATGCTCCACATCAAGATAGTCACATAAGCGGGCCTCAAGTTCCTGGTGAAAAGCCCCATTATTCGTTAGCCATCGTGTTTCCCAGAGCCGTGTCATCATTTCCTGGTATTCTTCCAGGGGCGGCATGGTGGGCCTGGTTACATAAATCGGATTTTCAAAAGAATGCATGTCCCAATATCCTCTGGCGTCTCGCGGTTTCTTGAACACCATCTTTTCATACGGCATTTTATCACTTTGTATTCAGATGATGCAGAACCAAGATGTCTTTCTTACTAGATTTTTTGTTTAACACCAGTAAAGTCTTTCCCGTTTATGGTTTCTTTGTATACGAAGAAGTCCCATTTTTGACCAGTCTTTGCCAAGATATAATGATCTTGGAACCATTGTTTCATTTCTGATGACAGCCAGGAAGGCAACGTCTTTGTTTTGAGCAGGATCAGTAAAGGTGGTTTGGCCAACTTGACTTGATTATCCCATCGTTTAATAAACTCTTCGCGACGCGGATGATCGATTATGACCCAAGGATAATTCCCGGTCATTGCTGTTGGAATATCAACGTCAGCCACAAGACTCAACTCGTACCAAGTTTTACCAAAAAAAAGGACATTTTTATTTTCGTTCGGAAGTGGATTTCTTTTCAGATAGTCCAATACTTCGGGAAGATCGGTTCTGAAGTGGTGTATATCTGTTGTCCGCCAACGTAGCACAACAAGTGTTGAATATTTTTCCAAGGCTGGCGAAAGTGCGAGAAAAAAGAGTACTACGCACATCCCACTTACAATAGCCCAAGGTTTGCTGAATCCTTTTTCTTGGCGTGCAGCCCATCCCAAGCCCATCACGAGCGTTAATGGTATTGCCCAGTTAATAAAATAGTGGGAATACATGCGTTTGCCAGCAATCGGAATGATTGTCACAGCCGATATTGTCCACATGAGTAGTAAAACATACTTTGTGCCAAAACGGCGAACGCCAAAGGGTACTAAGTATATAACAAGTAGGAAAGGTGTCAACAGGTATGCTATGCCTTTGAATCGTTGTATATCCAAAGTCGGCAAGTTTTCCTGGACATAGTAACGGTTGAAAAAGACTGCAAAATACAGAAATTCATCTAATACTCCCATAGCAGCATACCAAAAGCAGAAACACACTGCGAGCAGAATAATAGCAGCAAAATGTGCAGTGCATGCTTTAATATCTCTGCGTGCCAACAGCCAGATCCATATTGGCAAACATGTCAGAATCGCTGTTTGTTGAGTCATGACACAGCAAGCGACAGCTATTCCAGCACAAGCGTGCCCCTTCCATGTTTTTGATTCCATGGTGAGCAAATATGCACTGAGCAAAAAAAGTGCGGCAGGAATCTCGATCCAACCGGGTTGAAAGTAAAAATACAAGGTCGCATTTACCAGCACAATGTACAATGAAGCATATAGCAATGACCAATCTCTCGAAAGATACTTCCGCATATACACAAAAAGGATAACAGCGGTAATAGCGATCAGTAGAACGTCTTCAATCCATAAAGCGAGGCTGATGTCGCCAAAGATTGCAATAAATAACCCATGAATATAATAAATGCCAGGTGGTTTATGGTCATAAATGTCCCGGTATGGGAACATTCCATTTATGATACGTCTGGCTACAAAGGCATAATGACCGCCATCGGAAAAAGGAAGCACCCGATATGCGGGTAAGCGCCAAAGAAATACCTGTGCAAGAAGAAATCCCGCAGCCAAGGCATCTGTGACATACTTGCACTGTTTCTTCGTAATATAATCACTCATATTAGTTGAATCGCTTCTTATGGGTGTTTATGTTTTATATATTAATGTAATAATACTACTCTCTTTTGAAAACTCTTATCTGTGTTACAAGAATTATTATTTGACAAATCGCAATACACCTCTGATCCGCCGTCGAATGCCCCATGGATATCTAATGATGCCGACAGCGAAATCCTTAAAGACTCGTTTAAGGGATGGCGGCGTAGTATTTGGCAGGGGTGGTTTGATACCGTTGATAGTATCCTCTGCGTGCCGGTAGCGATCAAAGAGAACAGAATCAAAACCGATTTGTGGTTCAGTATCGGTATAGAGATTGATCTCTGGGTGTCCGGGGAAGCGTATTGTTCGGAAGCGTATATCGGTAGTGGCGGTGATACGGCTTCCATCAGGCATTCGGGCGGGCCTGGTGATGAATTCTCCGAAGCTGTAGAAGTCGTGAAGTAGGTAGCTGAGAAAGCGGAATATTTTTTCGCGATTGGGTTTGAAACCGCTATTGAGCACCTGCATGACTTGTTCCGGAGTGCTGACTTGGACGTTAATCTCTGGGTGTGCATAGAAGGCTTGTCCAGCGTAGAGGACGGGTTTTTCCCAGATCATGCCCAACACGCCGACACCACTATTAATAAGAAGCAGGGCATCTGCAACATCCAAGAGGTCTTTAATGTTGGCATCGTCTGCCTGAATCACGCCGGGCATGTCGGGGAGCACATCCTCTAGAGGATGACGTTTTGTAACCATGACCCAATCGCCGGAGAGTTTGGCGGCGGTGTCCCGTACAAGTTTCAGGAAATTTTCGAAGGTGCCAATGGGTCCGCAAAGATGGGTGATGACAGTATCGCCGGGGCGCTGATATGGGACAAAAAGGATTTTTTTATTCGAGGGGATGCCCAGTTTTTGAAGGAGTTGCGTGTCTCCGAGGCGGTTGCTTTGTGCTTCAAGGGAATAATCGACGGAGCGTTCCTGTGCAATATAGTCCATCACGCAGGCGCGCTGGTTGTCATCGATGGGATGGTTCCATTTATCGGGATGGTAGGAGGAGCTGTCGGCATTGAATCCGTTGGGGTCAAAAAAAACAGATTCGCGCAATGCGCCGCGTTCGCAGACAACATAGGGAATATTGTTTTCTCGGCAGGTACGGTATAGCATGATAGTATTTTCATCCCGATAGGGATTTTGAAAGATGACACGGCTAATTTCTTCTTTCTTAAGAAAATCACAGAATTCTTCGGCAGAGGCAAAACTATCTGCTTCTTTAAATAGCGGTTGACCTAAAAGAGGGGCGACATCGCGCTGCCAGGTGAAAGCATTCTTCCTTAATATCAGAGACCTTCCAGCATTAAGATCGGGAAGCGGGGTTGGTTCGGATTTTTCTTCTGCATACTCTTTCAGGCATTGTGTGAAAAATTTGCGATTTTCCTCCACATTTTGCATATATGAATGGGCTTTATTGACTTTATGCCAGCCGTGAAAGAGCACTATACCCTTTAAGAATGAGATATCACCCATAAGCCGGTAGGAAGCTTTCCATCCTCGGTATTCAACGATACTAGAGAAATTCCGATAATCCAGTTCCCAATCGCGGGGCAGAGAGAATTTATTAACATGTCGAATAAGGCGAATATTGAATTCAAGATCTTCATAGCCCCAATTAGCAAAACCCGAATGCATCCCACCGCGCGCAAGATAATATGATCTAGAATATACACATGCAGAAGTACCGGAACTAACTTTTTCTATACGTGATTTGTCATTTTCAAGCAGGTATTGAATAAAAATAGACTTTCTGAGATTTTCTTTTGTTTTCCTGAATTCTTCCGTTGCTTGTTCTGTAAGATAGACAACAGGACACATGATGAAACTGTCGTTTTTCTGAGGAAGTTTTTGCACTTCGATTTCCTGCAAAAGATCAGAATAGAAACCAGGATAGGGCATTAAATCCAGATCCTGCATGAACAAAAAAGGGGAACGTGCATGCATGGCGGCAAGATTTCGTGAACGACCATTTGCAATCGGCACGAGATCTGATTCGACGTGCAGATAAGCGTAGCCATGGTCCCGGCAATGGTTGCGGACCTTTTCAGCGCTTTCGTAGTCTGATCCATCATCCACGATAAGAATCTCAACGGCTTCGGGGCGCTGAGGGTCCAGTTGGATGTAGTGTAAGCGTTTGATTGCGTCCGGTCGTGCAGTACTTACACGCAATGGAATAACAACTGTGATGGTTTTCCCATCGGCAAGATTTTCGATAAGAGAAACTGGGCACGCTTTCATTAGAATTCTCCAAGTGTACTACGCCTAATTTTATTCGTCACGAAAGGCCGAGTCAAACGCACGGCTGTTTCAACACACCCTTTCATATAGCTTTAATGATACGCCGGATACAGCAATCCGCTTGGGATTTATTCAGATTCGTTGCCGCGAGTGCCTGCTTTGTTTGCTGTATCGTTCGAGGCCCTGCTTCCCAAGGCTCCCAGCAGTTTGAGACCGAACCAATTGAAGCGCGCAAGACGGCGTATCGCGGGATGTTGCCAGACCTCTTGGAATCTTTTGTCGAATGTCCGTTGTTGAGCTTCACAGTGCTGGATGGACCGGGCTAATTCCTGCCGGTTTTTAGCCGCCTCCTGTTGGGTTTTGATTAACTCCTGCTGGGCTTTGGTCAATTCCTGTTTAGCTTTGGCCAACTCCTGTTGTTGTTTCTTAACCCCTTCCAGTTCCTGCCGAAAAAGATTGATGTCTCCACGCAACGCCCCTTCCCCAGCAAGTTTACTCTGCGCAACTAAAAGATCTTTCTCGCTCACGGACAGGCGGTCTTTGAGACGGTCCCTTTCTGCTTTTACCCCGGCTACGATAGCGAGTTCGTTACCCATTCGGATGAAATGTGTTTGCATTCGGGGTAGCAACTGTGCTTCGAGGGCTGCGATATTCGATGCCGGTTCCACAGCAGCGCATTTGCATTGCGCGAGGAGGAAGCGGCCTTCGATTCCCGGAAAGACTTCCACGTCGTTCTGTGAGGCGAGTTCGGCGGCGAGTTCGAAACCGGTCCGATTCAGCAGGTCTTTGAGGTCGGACTGGGTATAGTGCATGACATGGTAGGGATTGCGGAGGATCTGAAAAGGGTGGACGGATTCATTGGGCACGGAGAGGAAGAGTTGTGCATTGTCGGCGAGATAGGGCCGAAGGCGCAGGAGAAAGAGGTCCGGAATGACGAGGTGTTCGATGCATTCGAAGCAGACGACGACATCGAATTTGGGGTGAGAGGGATCAAAGTGGAGGAAGTGGAGGTTAGCGGTGTCAAAGGTGATATTGTCTTTTTTCCAGTAGCGGTTGGCGTAGTCGATGGATTCGCGGCTGATATCGAGGCCGATGACGTGATCGGCCTTTTGGCTGAGGAGGTGGCTTCCGTACCCGACTCCACATCCGGCGTCGAGGAGGAGTCCCGCATGCTCTATGCGATCCAGGGCCCATAGATAGCGTTGTTTATGATCTTCCCGGATACCTTCAAGGGTGCCGGAAACCTGCCGTTCGCCATAAGCTTCCATAAGTGTATTTCTCTATGTTTGTGCCGGGATGGCCGGGTGGCCCGTCCGCAGTTTTTCGCCGGTTTTCAAAAAATTTTGATAGACGCCGAGTACACGCTCGGTTTTGTCGACGATTTGGTCTACACGGTCTTCGATCCATAGGGTACGTTCGCAGAGTTCCTTAATCAAGTTGCCGTTGTGGGTGACGAAGACGATGGTGGTATCCTGGGAACGGATGCGTTCTTTCATCACGGACATGGATTTCTGCTGGAAGTCCTGGTCGCCGACGCCGATGACTTCGTCGATGAGGAGAACGTCGGTGTTGACCTGGAAGGCGAGTGCAAAGGCGAGGCGGGCCCGCATGCCTGCGGAATAGGAGGAAATGGGCTCGTCGATGAAGTCGCCAAGTTCCGCGAAGGCAATGATCTCTTCCATTCTGGATTGGATGTATTCCTTGGGCTGTCCCTGGAACATGCCGCCGAGGACAGCATTTTCGCGTCCGGTGAGGTAGGGGAGGAATCCGAGGCTGAGCGAGAGGAGTGAGCAGGTGACGCCGTGGTTGATAACATTTCCGCGATCAGGAGCCATGACGCCTGCAAGAATGCGCAGCAGAGTGCTTTTGCCGGCGCCGTTTTTTCCGACGACGCCGAGGGATTCGCCGCGGTGGAGGTCGAAGGAGACGTCTTGAAGGGCCCAGAACCGCCGGTGGTGAAAGGCGCCGCGCTTCATCCAGTAGGAGACGCCCAGATTTTGGACGGATATGGCCACGTCGCCTTTTTCAATCATGAGGCGACTCGCTTCGCGTAGACGGGGTCCATACGCAGGTTGAGAAATACTCCGAAGAGAATAAGGACACAGGAGACGGCTACGACAATACCGAGATAGCGCCAATCGGGCCATTGTTTGTAGAGGAGGAGGTCGCGAAACCCTTCGATGACGTGGAGCATGGGGTTCCATTGGAGGACGGCTTGAGCCTTGGGATGGAGGCGATCAACATAATACATGACGCCGGACATGTAGAAGGCGAGACGGAGGCCGTATTGGACGGGCTTCATGAGGTCGGGGACGAAGGGTACGATGGCGGCGAGGGGCAGCGCCATGGCAAGGGTGAAGAGGGCGAGAATGGCGAACATGAGGGGAAAAGCGATGAGATACAGGGTGATGGTGTAGCCGTAGAAGGCGAGTACGACGAACAGGAGCGCAAGGGAAAACGTGAATTCGAAGGAGCAGGTGACCATAGCGATTAAGGGGAAAATGATTTTATGAAAGGAGGTCTGGCGAACAAGGCCCATGTTGCTGAGGATAGAGGCGGCGGCGCGGCTCACGGTGGTATCGAAAAAGCGCCAAATGACGAGTCCGGTAAGGAGGTAGGGCAAGAAATCATCGCCTCCCACGTGGAGGAATATGCCAAAGACCAAATAGTAAATGGCCATGTTGATGAGGGGCTCGATGACCCACCATGCGACGCCGAGGTAGTTACGTGCGGCTTCGGCGCGGAAATCGGCGTAGGCCTTGTGCAACACAAGGTTTTTGTAGTGCCGCAACAAGGCTTTTCTGGAAACGATCATCGACATGGAGTAAAAGCCATCCATGGACTAGCTCTCTCCCGTCTCATCCAAATAATTGCGATACGCGCACATTTTGGAGCACTTCTCCTGTTGCGGATATGTTTCGCGCGCTGTTTTGAGGTTGCAAGAATACCCGCTGTATCCTTATTCAAGTATAGGGATTGGCGGGTGTTGATTCAAATAGGGGGGAGATGCAAGGGGGATAAAATTGCGGGATATCTTAGGGCTTGGGATATTCATCGCCTATTTAGGAAAGGGTTTAAAGGGAATCGAGGACCGGGGGTAGTTTAGCGGCGTGCGGCGAGGATGCGTTCGGCGAGGTCGCGGAAGGCGCCGTGGCCGCCTGGGAAGTCGAGGACAAGGTCGGCGATGCGGCGTACTTCGGGGATGGCGTCGGCGGGGCATGCTGCAATACCGACGCGCTGGAGCAGTTCGAGGTCGCCGACGTCGTCGCCAAGGTAGGCGGCCTGGCTCCAGTCGAGGCCGCGGCGCTGGAGAATTTCCTGCATGACGGGCACTTTGTCGAGTGCGCCCATATGGGTTTCGTCGAGCCGGAGTTTTTCACTGCGGCGTGCGACCAGGGACAGGGTCTCCTGGGTGATAAGTCCGGTGAGGAGACCTGCGTTGCGCAGGAGGGCGAAGCCCTGGCCGTCGCGGGTGGAAAAGCGTTTCATGTCGCCGCCGTGTTCGTCGTAGAAGACGCCGGAATCGGTGAGGGAGCCGTCGACGTCGGAGGCGACAAAGCGGATGGCGCGCAGGCGTTCCTGGAGATCGCCTTTGGCTTTTTGCAAGCGCCGGGCGAGGAGGTTTTCGACGATAATCCAGTCGGTGAGGTCGTCGAGTTCGAAATAGGAGTCTTCGGGCATTTCAACGGTGCCGATGCGTCCGTTGAGACGGCATTGTGAAGTGAGGAGGCCGGCGCGGCTGGTGATGTAGAAGGCGCCGTTTTCGACGAGGAAACCGGCGAAGTTCTGGCGGCGCGGGCGGAACTGGGGGTCGTAATTTTCAGGTATAGCAAGGCTGTCCTCTTGCATGGTCCAGCGGAAGCGGGTTTGGCGGACGACGGAGAGGACGCTGTCGCAGTCGCCGGACAGGATTTTTTCGCAGCCCCTTTTTAGGTCCTCGGAGGTCAGGAGGGGGGAAGTGGCTTGAAGGAGGACAAGATGGTTGAAATCGACGCGCTGGGCAAAATCCAGGAGGACGGATTCGGTGGAGGCCTGGTCGGTGGCGGTTTCGGGTGCACGGGGGATGGGGTGGACTTTAGGAAGCCCAAGCCGGCGGACGGTGTCGGCGATGGTGTCGTCGTCAGTGGAAACGTAGACGGCGTCAATATGGGGGCATGCATTGGCGGCGCGGCAAACCCAGTAGAGCATGGGGCGCCCGCAGAGAGGCTTGATGTTTTTACCGGGGATGCCTTTGCTTCCCCCGCGTGCGGGGACTACTGCGATGATGCTCATTTGGCGCGATCCCATTTCAGTTTTGCCCGCTGAGGTTCTTCGACGGGCAGGATATCCTGGGGCTTGCGGTGCAATGCGCGGGCGGTGGCCTGCAGATCGCGCCAGACGCGGCGGAGTCCGTCGGGTTCGAGGGAGGCGGCGTGATCAGTGCCTTTGAGGGTTCGGTCGAGGGTGAAATGGCGCTCGAAATAGGAGGCGCCGAGGGCATACGCCGCGATATCGACGGAAATTCCCAAATGATGCCCGGAAAACCCGATGGCTTTTACATCGGAACCGTAGAGGGCGGCGAGATGGGGTATTTCGAGGAGATTGACGTCGTCGAAGGAGATGGGGTATCCGGAGGTACAGTGGTAGAGCACGACGTTATGGGCGCGGCCGCGGTCTTTATAGAATTGGACGATGGCCTCGATTTCGCGGACGGTGCTCATACCGAGGGAGACATGGATGTCGCCCTGGAAGTTGTCGCAAAGGTAGGCGGCCATCTCGAAGTGGGTGTTACAGGCGGAGGGCACTTTGATGAAATTCGGGGCGATGCCGGCGATGTCGCGTGCGGAGGTCATATCCCAGACGGAACAGGAGTACGCAAGGCCCATTTCATGGCAGTACTCGCGCAGTTGCTGGTGTTGATCGGGTGTGAATTCCAGAAACTCGCGGTGCGCGCCGTAGGTGTCGCCGTAACTCTGGCGGGGCTCCGGGTGGGGTTTTGCATATTCTTCCGGGGAAAGGACTTCGTGCGGCGTGCGTTTTTGAAACTTGACGGCGGGCACCTGGCAAAATACAGCGGCCATGCGAATAAGTTCGCGGGCACGTTCGAATTCCCCGCAGTGATTACAGCCTATTTCGGCAATAAGGTATGGGGCCGGAAATCCTTTTAAGGGAGTATTTGTTTCGTTGGAAGAACTATTCATAATGCCATCATCTCGATCCACAACCACGAAAAGAACAGTTTACCCATTATTTCAAAGCCGGTCAAGCGGAGGGGGAGGAATCCGCCCCCTACAGATTCAATACTTCAGTTCGACAAGCTTGTTTAAGATTGGCATAATTCATCCCATGAAATATGTCCAAGAGATGAAGGAGCAATGCATGTTGAACAGGATATCGTGGATGATAGTTATGGCGGGGTTGGTTTCGATTGTGGTAATAATAGGCGCTTATGCCCAGACCCCGGTGACGTTCTATGTGGCATTGAACGGGAACGATGCATGGTCGGGAAAACTGTCTGATCCGAATGCAGAGAAAAATGATGGGCCCTTTGCCACGCTGGAACGGGCGCGGGAGGCTGTTCGCATGGTGAAACAGGCCGGGCTTCCCGTGGGAGGGGTGCAGGTATTGATGCGTGGAGGGTTATATGCCCTGGATAAGCCGTTTGAACTTGGCGCGGAGGATTCCGGCACACAGGAAGCTCCGATCGTATATGGCGCAGCCCCGGACGAGGAAGTGCGACTGGTTGGCGGCAAGGCAGTGAATGCTTTCCAATTAGTTACGGATCCGGACACGCTCAATCGCCTGGATGAATCGGCGCGGGGAAAGGTTGTGCAGGCGGACCTGAAAGCGCTGGGGATTACCGAGTTTGGTTCGCCTGAAGGCGGCGGGTTGGAGGTATTTTTCAAAAATCAGCCTATGACAGTATCACGCTGGCCGAATGAAGGTTTTGTAAAGATTGTGGATCTTGTGGAGAAGGACGGTCACAAGATTCACGGAATTCCCGGAAGCAAGGTGGGAAAGTTTAAATATGAAGGTGACCGGCCCAAACGCTGGAAAAACGAAAAAGAGGGCTGGCTTCATGGGTATTGGTTCTGGGATTGGTCTGATCAGCGGCAGCGCATCGAATCCATAGACACCGAAAACTCCATTTTATCGGTTGTGCCGCCCTATCATGGCTACGGCTACCGAAAAGGCCAGTGGTACTACGCATTCAATCTCTTGTGCGAACTGGATGCTCCGGGCGAATGGCATCTCGACCGCGAAACCGGCGTGCTCTATTTCTGGCCGCCGTCTCCCATTGAGAACGGTGATGTGGTGGTTTCCGTGCTTCCGTCATTACTGAACATGAAAGATGCTTCGCACCTCACCATTCAGGGGCTGACCCTGGAAGCGGCACGGGGCACCGCCGTCAGCATCTCCGGCGGCACACAGGTCTGCATGGGCGGATGCATTTTTCGGAATATGGGCGGCAGTGCGGTTGGTGTTTCCGGAGGCACGCGTAATCGTGTCGCGGGATGCGACATTTATAACATGGGCGGAGGAGGCATCAGCCTTTCTGGCGGCGACCTCGCCTCGCTTACCCCTGCAGAACTTGTTGCGGAGAACAATCATATCCATCATTATGGACGCTGGTATCGCATGTACCAGTCCGCCATTGCATTGAACGGCGTCGGCAATCGCGTTGCAAACAATCTTATTCATGACGCGCCGCACATCGCCATTGTATTTGGCGGCAATGACCATATTATCGAGTTTAACGAGATCCACCATGTATGCCAGGAATCGAACGATGCCGGAGCGATTTACGCGGGGCGCAACTGGACCACGCGCGGCACGATCATTCGGCATAATTACCTGCATGAGATTACAGGATTCGAGGGACGCGGCTGCGTGGGGGTGTATTTGGACGACATGTATTGCGGCACCAGCGTCTTCGGAAATGTTTTCTATAAGGTCACCAATGCGGCCTTCATCGGGGGCGGACGCGACAACAGCGTCGAGAACAACATTTTCGTGGAATGTTCCCCGGCTTTGCATGTGGATGCCCGGGCGCTCGGTTGGGCGGGATATCATGCGGATGAATGGATCAAGGAAGCCCAGGAAAAAGGCACGCATCTGGGCATTGCCTTCACCAAGCCGCCCTATAGCGAACGCTACCCCAAGTTGCTCCAATTGATGGAGGATGAGCCCAAAGCCCCCAAGGGGAATGTGATCGCGCGCAACATTTTCATGGGCGGGAAATGGGACGACATCGAAGATAAAGCGCGCCCGCTGCTGACGCTTCAGGACAATATGATCAACGAAGATCCGCATTTCGTTGATACCGCCAAGCAGGATTTCCGATTGAAAGACGATTCTCCCGCGTTCACGGTTGGGTTTAGATCCATCCCTATTGAAGAAATCGGGCTTGCGAAGGACAGATTCAGAAACGTCTTGCCTTGAAGGAGACTATTGTGAAACAGACCTTTTTTGTGGTGATACTTTTATCGGCAGGTTCCAACGTTTATGCGGGGGATATAGCCCAAGATGTTTCCAAGGGCGTGCATATCGTTTCCACCATTGATGTGAAAGATTTTGGCGCGGAGACGGTGCGCATTGGGGACCTGAATCGTGACGGTGCTCCAGATCTGCTTTTTACGCAGAGTGTGTTCGGTACGCGGGAGATAACGTGTTTAACCGCCACGACGATTATGGGGGAAGTGTTGTGGCGGAGCGGCATCCCCTCATCCGGCAATGGCCGCATTTACAGCGATTTGCCGGTGCAAGTGTATGATTGGGATCGGGATGGGGCGAATGAGGTGCTATATGTGAAGCAGGCAGTATATGCGGAGCCGCCGTATTCTGGCGGAGTGCGCGAGCGAGCCACGCGGTATGAAGGCGAAGCGACATTGATTGTGCTGGACGGACAAACCGGGAAAGAAGAATCGCGCATGGGGTTGCCGGCTCCGGCGGATGATAGTTTGCTTTTCGCTGATCTTACGGGCCGCGGGTGGCGTGAGGATTTGGTGGTCAAGGATCGCTATTGGAACATGTGGGGGGTAACGCATGATGGCATAGTACTGTGGCATTGGGAAGGAGCCACGGGGCATTTCCCCGCGATAGCGGATGTGGACGGCGACGGCAAGGACGAGGTGTTTGTGGGATTTACGTTAATCGATGATGATGGCAAAGTGCTGTTTTCGCATGACCCCAAGGGTGGGCACCAGGATGCGGCCTATATCGTGCGCGGACCGGACAATGCCTGGCAATTGCTTTTTGGGAACAGCGGCATTCATTGTCTTGCCGTGGATGGCACGGAACGGTGGAGTCATCCCCTGGGCGAGGCGCAGCATGTGGTGGCGGGCCGTTTCAGAGACGATTCTCCATTGCAGTATATCGTGATCGACCGGACGCCCGTGCCGCACTCGCGCGATGCGAATGCCTGGGGGATTTTGTACCTGTATGATACAGAAGGAAAAGAGATTTGGAAGCGGCAACAGGAGAAAGGCGCTTGGGCGATTGCCCCTGTGCCCATTCGTTGGTTCGGATTGGATGCGCCCCAAGGGGTGTTGATTTACGGCCAGGGCTATGGCAGCCCGGCCGCTCTCTATGACGGCGAGGGCAACATTGTGGCCACATTGCCGATGCAGTATACCCCGGAGCGCCCGGAGGCGGACAGGAAAACGGACTTTTATGGACTGGCGGCGGATGTTTGGGGCGACAGCCGGGAGGAAGTCATTTTGTTCGGTTCGCGCGGAGTGTGCATCTACGCCAACGCACGCCTGAATGAAATTTCCACGCTCTACAACGAAAATCTCTATCCGGGAATGTGAAACAGCCGGATTTCGTTCGAGCCGTTTGGCCGCGCACATTCCGCGTACACATTAATGCCATTGTCCACCTTCAACCAATGCGAATACCGCCATGTCTGGCAACGACCGGGCGTTGTGCTGATCAAAAACGGTTCCTGCGGTGTTAGGTCGGTGATAGTGGATAAATCGAGCGTATACGCAAGTCCTGTGGCAATATTGTAATTGGGATCATGCCAAGTCGAATTTGAGCCGCCATATACAAATAAATATCCCAAGCTCATCGGCAGTACGCAGGAGGGCCGCGTGTAGAAATTGTGCCAGCCTCCGTTATCGAAGATTGGATTGCGCGGGTCGGCGGTCCAACGATCTCCATCTTCGCTCGTGAAATGATGCACCCGCTCCACACGGTCGATCCCGATGACATACATGTGCCATTTTCCCTCCGCCTGCAATATGAAGGGATCTTTATACCCCGGTGTGAGCAAAAGCCCATGCGGCGCGGGTGGTTCCAGGATGGTTCGGACATTGGCGGGATTTATGTGCGCAGGATCATCGGCATCATCAAATCGTATAATGGCCCATCCCTTCTCCGTGGGCGTACATCCGTACAATCGAAAGCGGGCCGTGTTTGGGTCAACGACCAACGCGGGCCGTTCAAATCCCTTCAAACCCGCCGCTTCCCGTGTGATGGTATGAATCTGTTCAAAATGGATTCCATCGCTGCTGTGCAAGAGTCGAATTTCAAACCCGCGTTGTCCTGGGGGTGAAAGGGCTTCCCGCATGCGCGCGGCCATATAAAACGCGCCATCCGGCGCTCTCACGACAGAAGGCGCGCCCGCCCACCAATCCGGCGCATCGCGATCCGGTTCCAAGACGGTTATATATTCCCTGAAGCAATTTTTGCACACATCAAACATAAAACATTTTCCTGAGTTTCATATATTGTAAGAATACGGCTTCCCCGGTACAAATGCGGAATGCCCAGCCACTTCAATCAAGCGGTTGAATTAGCGTACATGCTTGGATAAGATCACGCACGGTTTTATCGAAAGATAACAACTACTGCATGTATGAACCGCAGAGAGAGTAAAACATGTAACCGCATATACTTTTTTGGGAACAATTTGATGTTTGAAAAACTGAAAAAAGCGATGAGATCAGGAATAATAGCAGGCTTCATGGCATTTTTGGCATTAGGTCTTGGGATATTTCTCGCCGGTCTCGTAGTAATTGGCGTGGAATGTTATTTTAGGCACCAGGTAGTGCAACGTCAGGAAAAGCAACAAAGTGGCGACTCCTGGAACCCCAACCCTTTTTTCCGTGTTCCCGAATACGGGTACGTTTTTCGCCCTGATTTCATATCAAAAAACATGAAATCCATAGCAGGGGAGACAGTCTTTAAAGTCATCAGTTTAACTGATGATTGCGGCAGACGGATCACACCGGTGGAAAACCGTTTGTTCCGGACAAAATTCCTCGCTTTTTTTGGAGGTTCCTTTACCTACGGACACGGTGTTAGCGACAATGAAACCCTTGCGGCGCAAGTGGCGAAATGGGCGCCTGCTTATATGCCGTATAACTACGGATTGCCAGGGTATGGCCCTTCACAAATGCTCCTGCAACTACTGCGCCACGATCTCCGGGATGAGATCCAAGAACAAGAAGGGATTGCTATTTATACTTTCATAGATGAGCATGTAAAAAGGGTAATTGGGACCATGCTCACGGTGACAAACTGGGCAAAAGGTTTTCCCTGTTTTGAAGAACGCGATGGAACCCTCACCTATCTCGGAAGCTTCGAACAGGCACATCCTTATCGTTCTCTCTTCTATCGTTTGGCATCCCATGAGTATATTCTTCGCAATTACAATATCGACATTCCTTTTCACTTAGAACGCCACGACATTGACTTGACTGCTGCCATTATTGAGGAGAGTGCTAAGCGCTTCGCCGAAATCTACCCGAAAAGCAGGTTCTATGTATTGTTGTATCCCCGAATGTCCCATATGTTCGGCACACAAATCATGGGCCGGTTACAGGCACACCATATTCCTTGTTTGGATTATCGGCAATTATTTGAAAATATCCCGCCGGAAGAAGTTCAATTTCCTGATTTCCACCCCACGCCGGAAAGCTATGCGCGTGTAGCCCGAATTCTTGTGAGCGATCTCAACCTTGGCGCACAATGCCCTGGTTATTAAGAAACCGATAAAGGCAGTGTTTATAGGTGGATTTTTTTTCTATTCAAGCGATTGAAACATCCGGTCTATACCGGTAATATCTGATAATCCGATACCCATTTTAGGAAATGACAATATAGGAGGGAGCGAATCAGGCGCCTGCAGAATGGGGAATTGCCGGTTCCTGGATGCTTGGATTCATGTAGTGCATAGAGATCAGAAAAATACGCCCCGTACGAGAATAGCCTCAGGCGCGAAAGCGTTATTAGCGCTGGGATTCGGCCTGTTTCTTGCAGGAATCCCGTTTATCGGCGCCGAACTATATTTCCGGCATCTTGAGATCAACTACACCGCTCTGAAACCCGAAGTGGAGACATGGGATCCTTTTCCCTTTGTGTACGGGTCGGAATATGGGTACGATCTATGCACGGAAACAGTGGTAAAGCACACGAAAACCTCTTACGGAAAACCACTGTATTCGGTCCTCTTTTCCACGGATGCCTGCGGTTACCGGATCACCCCGGTGGACAATCGTGAAGACCGGACGCACTTCCTGGCGTTTTTCGGATGTTCTTTCACCTTTGGACAGACCGTTAATGATGATGAGACCCTGGAGGCCCAGGTGGCGCGGCGCGCTCCCGCCTATATGCCTTACAACTATGCCCTGCCCGGCTATGGTCCGCAGCAAATGTTACTGCAATTAATGCAGTATGATCTCCGGGGCACGATGCCAGAAAAGGAAGGGATAGGGATCTATACCTTCATCGACGATCATATCAACCGCGCCATCGGCTCCATGCGCCATGTTACATCCTGGACAAAACGATTTCCGTGTTTTGAAGAAAAAAATGGTGCACTTGCCTATCTTGGCAGTTATGAACGCGCTCATCCTTATCGATTATTGGTGTATCGCCTGATCTCCCATGATTATATTCTGAGGCATTATGGCGTCAACTGGCCCGTTTCTCCGTCCATTTACGACATAAATCTGACCGTCGCCATCATTGCGGAGAGCGCAAAACGATTTGCCGAAATCTTCCCGGGAAGCCCATTCTATGTGGTGCTTTATCCCTGGAGTTCCAACACATACGGCGGTGATGTCATCCGTCTGTTACGGGAACGGCAAATTTCCTGCCTGGATTACAGAACGCTATTCAAGGATACCCCGCCGGAAAAAGTCCGGTTTATCGATACGCATCCCACCCCGGAAGGGTATGCGCGCGTGGCGCAAATTCTGGTAAGCGATCTTAACCTTGGGGCACAATGCCCCGGCTCTTGGTGAACCAATGCACGGGAAGGAATGCGTGCGAGTATGTTTTCAAATCGATATGCCCCTTGCCTCCAGTAAAAATCCATCCGAAAAGTTGACTCGTTTAGCCGGTATTCGGTACAATACGAGGTGGCGTGTCCACCACAATCCTGTGGGCGCGCTTTTCTTTCCTGTGGGCGGGTAGCTCAGGTGGTAGAGCATCGGACTTTTAATCCGGTGGCCGCGGGTTCGAGTCCCGCCCCGCCTACCATTTTTCCACTCCGTGGAAAAATGATCACGGCGCAGTTCCTCGCCACGCGGAACGAAGCCGGACAATTCATATCATCCCTCCGCGAAAAAATGATCGCGGCGTAGCCGAAGGCGAAGCCGGACATGCCACCATTTCCTCGCTCCGTGAAAAATGTTCTTCGTAGCCCGATAGGGCGAAGAATGGATTTGTATCCAAACATCCCTCTAGCTTTCCCGACGCCACACTTTCTCGATGCCGCTCCCTCCGGGACTCGTCCGGGACGCGCGCGCTTCCTGCGTTGCGCAAGGGGGTTCGCGCGGCGCGGAGTTTCGCGGGTGCTGTTCACACCACAAGTCGCGCTGATGCGCAAAAGGCAGGCGTAAAGCGGCGGTGTTTGTTTCCTTCTCTTCGAGACCACTGTGCCCACCAAGCCCACTGCGCGGATGAAGGATGCTTGTTTGGCGCCGGGCCCAAAGGGGTGGCATTTGAGTAAATATTGAGTATATAAGCAAAAATCGCCATTAGGCAATCTCTGAACTGAAAGAATCCGCCGCCTATTGGCAGTCGTCATAGATGCCGTAAACATAACTGCTTAGCCGGCAAGTCGAAACAACACAGAGCGGGGCAGGATGTGTCCGGCTATCTGGAAAATACGTGTGGGCTCCTGCGCTTTATAGCATGATGGCATCCAGTCCGGCCGCCCATGATCCGCTTCACATCGCCCGTAAGTTGAAGTGGAACCGCGGATGCGCAATACTACTTGTGAAGACGGATCTATAGGAGGCGAAATGCCGGTAAAGCCTGTTACGCGCTATCTGCGGGAAATTGAAAAGCAACTCGCTACCGGCCTTTCCACGGAACACACCCACCGGGCAGCCCTGCAACAGTTGGTTGAATCCTGCAAGCGCGGCGTTATGGTTACCAATGAACCCGCCCGTTCCGCATGCGGCGCCCCTGACTATATTGTTACACAGGACCAGGTAGCACTCGGTTATATCGAGGCGAAGGACATTGGCAAGAATCTGGATGAAGTGGAGCGCAGCGAACAACTTAAGCGTTATCTGGATGGCTTGCCCAATTTGATTCTGACCGATTATCTCGAATTCCGCTTGTACCAATCGGGGGAATTCGTGATGGAGGCGCGGCTTGCGCGGCCTGCGCCGGGCGGCAAGTTAAAGCTTAACCAAACTGGGGAGAAATATTTCACCGAATTACTCGAAGCATTCTTTAATGCATCTTTTCCATTAGTTGCGACGCCGCATGATCTCGCGGAGCGCATGGCGGCCACGGCGCGCATGTTGCGCGATGTGATTGAGCGTGCGTTCGAGCAAGAAGGCCATAGCGATACGCTCCATGGGCAGCTTGAGGCGTTCCGGCGGGTCTTGTTGCACGATCTGGCCCCGGCGCAGTTCGCGGATATGTATGCGCAGACGATTTGTTACGGCCTGTTCGCGGCGTGTTGCAACCATAAGCCGTCCCGGGGGCGCTTTGTCCGCGAAGCGGCCATTTACGAATTGCCCGAAACCAATCCCTTCCTGCGGCAGATGTTCGGGCATATCGCTGGGCCGAGTCTTGACATCCGGTTATCTTGGGCCGTGGACCATCTTGCCCATTTACTGGATCAGTCCGACATGGGATCCATCCTCCGCGATTTTGGAAAGCGCACGCGCCAGGAAGATCCCGTGGTCCATTTCTATGAAACCTTCCTCGCCGCCTACGATCCCAGCCTGCGCGAGACCCGGGGCGTTTATTACACCCCGGAACCGGTCGTCTCGTATATCGTGCGTTCCATCGATAAGATTCTACGGAAGAATTTTGGGGTTTGCGATGGTCTTGCCTCCACCGAAAAGATTCCTCTTGCCGATGCGGCGCGAACCTCTCCCGCCCGGCATAAACCTGCGGAAGAGATTCACCGCGTGCTCATCCTTGATCCCGCCACGGGCACGGGCACCTTTCTGCACGGCGTTGTCGATCACATTCACGATACGATATGCCGCAAGAGCGGGGCGGGCGCATGGAATAGCTACGTTTCCGGCCATCTCTTGCCCCGCCTGTTTGGCTTCGAACTCTTGATGGCCCCCTACGCCGTCGCACATATGAAACTCGGCATTCAACTGGCGGAAACCGGCTATACGTTTCAATCCGGCGAGCGCCTCCGTGTTTATCTCACCAATACTCTGGAAGAGGCTTTTGCCCTGGGCGATCTGCCCCTATTTGCCAACCTCATTGCCGAAGAAGCCAACGCCGCGGGTCAAATCAAGACCAAGCACCCTGTCATGGTCATCCTCGGCAACCCGCCGTATTCGGGGCATTCGGTAAACAAAGGGAAATGGATTTCTCAACTTATAGACGAATACAAGAAGGACTATAAAGACCTAAAAAAGCCAGGACAGGCCAAATGGCTCAGTGATGATTACGTGAAATTCATTCGGTTCGCACAATGGCGCATCGAACGGACAGGCTATGGCATATTGGCGTTTATTAGCAACCACAGTTATCTTGATAATCCGACATTTCACGGTATGCGCCGTAGTTTGATGAATACTTTTGATGAAATATTTATTCTGAACCTTCACGGAAATACCAAAAAGAAAGAAAGATCTCCGGATGGTACAAAAGACGAGAACGTTTTTGACATTCAGCAAGGGGTCGCCATAGGCATATTTGTTAAAAGAAAAGGCGCACAAAACAAGAAACCTGCCTTGGTCTATCATGCGGATATGTGGGGACTTCGGGAAATCTGGGAAAATGAACCAAATGGTTCAAGAAATCTCGTTGGGGGAAAATATCGCGCCCTTTATGACAAAGATGTGTTTTCGATTCAATGGGAGCGCCTTGAACCTGGGGAACCATTCCAATTATTTATACCCCAACAAAAACAATTGCTAGGTGAATATCAACAAGGATGGTCTATTGCAGATATTTTCCGCCCCTATGGGGATCCGGCCCCTGGTATCGTTACAACTCATGATGATTTCGCTATATCATGGAGTCCTGACGAAGCTATCCAAAAAGTAAATTCTCTCTTGAATTCCAAGACCGAAGATGAAGCCCGTGAACTTTTCCACCTTTGTTCCCAAGATCAGTGGAATTATACACGGGCAAAAGAAGACCTGAAAACAGGTGAATGGAAAAGAAAAATAGTGCCAATTCTTTATCGTCCTTTTGATTTTCGATGGACCATATACAACCGTAATGTGGCTGTTCATCTCCGTGCCCGCGTAACCCGCCACATGCTTGCAGGGGAGAATTTAGGTTTATATACCTGTCGGCAAACAGTATTGCATAACTGGCAGCATGTATTTATCACCAGGCATATCGTGGATGATTGTTATGTTTCTAATCGCACTCGTGAGCGCGGTTACCTTTTTCCCCTATATCTGTATCCGAAGGAGGTGGATGAGATTGAAGACCTGGAAGAACTCGCTGTACGGGAAGAATCCGACCGGTATGGGATTCGGCGCAGACCGAATCTTGCGCCGGAGTTTATTCAGGAACTTTCCAGCAAACTGAAATGTGCTTTTGTTGAAGACAAGATCGGTGACTTGAAAAAGACCTTTGGGCCAGAGGATGTTTTTCATTATATTTATGCCTTATTCCATTCCCCGGCCTATCGGGAGCGGTATGTGCAGTTTCTTAAGATCGATTTCCCGCGCGTGCCGGTGACTTCAAATCGTCCGCTCTTCCGGGAACTCTGCACGCTTGGGCGGCAACTCACGACCCTGCATCTGCTCGAATCGGGGAATGGCACTCCGGTAACCTACCCGGTGGAAGGTGCGAATATGGTTCAATGTCCCCGGTATGTGGAAATGCAACAGCGGGTATATATCAACGACACGCAATATTTTGGGGGTATTCCCCCTGCGGTTTGGGAATTCTGCATCGGCGGGTACCAGGTATGCCACAAATGGCTTAAAGACCGGCGGGGCCGCGTTCTCACGTATGATGATATTGCGCACTATGGGAAAATCGTTGCCGCTCTTGCAGATACGATGGACCTCATGGGCCAGATTGACTCTGCGATTGCCAGCCATGGCGGCTGGCCAATTCAATAATCTGCTCTATTACCCATACCCTTCAAACAGAGAATCTGGGAAAAGAGTATCAAGATTTTGTGTATTTATGGGGAATTCGTTATCCTGTTAGGTGCTACGTAGTGTTGTGTGCTGAAGGAGAGTGTTTGGATGAAGCGTGTTGGAGTGCAATTTGCATTATTCTCGGTTATGGCCACATTGGCGTGGGCGCAAGGCGGTCCGCGCCAAGCAACGATCTATCGGGATACGTATGGCGTACCGCATATTTATGCTGAGACCCCGGAAGCAGGGGCGTATGCGCTGGGGTATGCGCAGGCGGAAGACCGGCTGGAGGACATTTATAAGAACATCCGTACGGCGCTGGGCCGCATGGCGGAAGCCTTTGGCCCGGAGCATGTGGAATTGGATTATATTCTCCGCATCGTACGCAATGCGGAGGTATCAGAGGAGAAATGGCCGGAAGCCCCCGAAAATATCCGCGCGGTTTGCGAATCCTTCATGGAAGGAATCAAAGCCTATATCCAGGAGCATCCTGAGCGGGTTCCAGAGTATGCGCTGGAATTGCAGCCCTGGCATTGCGCGGCTGTCGGGCGGGCCATGATTCTGCAATGGCCGCTGGGCACGATACAGGATGATTACGGCCAGCGACCGGAAAAGCCTGTTTTCGCGTCCAATTGCTGGTCCGTGGCGCCAAAGCGTTCCGCGGATGGTTCCGCCATTTTACTGACCGATCCCCATCTTACGTGGGAGAGCCTGGCGATTTTTTATGAATGCCGGATGCATGCCGGGGACATGATCATGAACGGATTCTGTCTCACGGGATGTCCCATCATCGCGCTGGGCCATGGGGCTAATGTGGGGTGGGCCTGCACGACCGGCGGCCCGGACACGTCTGACGTATACATGCTCAAACTGAATCCGAACATGCCGACGCAATATGAGTATGAGAAAAAGTGGGAGTGGCTGAATCCGCGGTTTATCCGCATCCCGGTGAAGGGAGAGCCCGAGCCGCGCGTAAAACTGGCGATAGACAGCCGGTTTGGACCGCTCATTGCCGAACCGGATTTGGAAAACCATGTGGCGTATGCGGGGCGCACGCCGTATCTGGACGACATGGGCCTGCTGGAACAAAGCTACAAGATGCTGATGGCGAAGAATGCGAACGAGTTTTACCAAGCGCTGGGCATGAATCATCTAATGGAACAGAATGTCATGTTCGCGGACCGTGACGGTAACATCGGATACGTCCGAGTGGGCCGCACGCCGATTCGTCCGGACGGTTTCGACTGGTCCAAACCGGTGCCGGGCAACACGAAGGCCACGGAATGGCTGGGGCTTCATCCGATTGACGATCTGGTGCATATCATGAACCCGGAACAGGGCTACATGCAGTGCTGTAACATCAGCCCGGGCGTTATGATGGAAAACTCGCCGATGCAGCCGGATAAATACAAGCCGTACATTTACAATGTCTCGTGGGACAAGGACAACCACCGGGGCATGCGGGCGCGGCAGTTGCTGGCGGCGGATGACAGTGTTATGAAAGAAGATGCGTTCAACATCACCATGGATGTCTATGATTTGTTTTCCAAGCCATGGCAGGATCTGCTGAAAGCGGCGGTGGACGGTTTTGGCCAGGAAGCCATGGCCAATCCCGAATTTGCGGAAGCGGTAAAGGATGTCCTGGCCTGGAATTGCGAATTTACCCAGGACAGCACCGCAGCCACGATGGTGGAACGCTGGCGGAAGAATTGTTCTAAAAAGCTCGATACAGGCGCTGTACGCGAGGGCAAGGGTCTCGATGAGGCGGGGCAGAAAGCCGCTCTGACGGCGTTGTCGGAAACGTTGGAAGAGATGAAGAAACTGTATGGCAAGACGAAGGTGGCGTGGGGCGAATGCCACAAAGTAGGCCGAGATGGTCAATTGTATCCATACGATGGCGCGGATTTTGATCGCACGGAAACATTACGGTGCGTGGAAGGCATTGAAGAGGTGAAGGGTTCAGGGCAGTATGTAGCGCATATCGGAACCATGTCCGCCATGCTGATGTTTTTCAAGAAAGATGGCGTCGAATCGTATACGTGCATCCCGTGGGGGCAGAATCTGGATCCAAAATCGCCGCATCATACCGATCAGGCGCGGGACCTGTTTTCCAAGCGCATCATGAAACCAACGTGGTTTTCAAAAGAAGAACTACTGCACCATGTGGAATCAGAAAAGGTGTTGAACTTGCCGTGAATACGCAATTACAGGGCATGGACGTCGTCGCGGAGGTCATACGGGAGTACTATGACCTGGGCGAGGTGGAAATGCCCCAGCAGCTCGAAGCGGCCCATCAGCGGCGGCACCGGAAAATGGTGGTGCAAACCACCTCAGGGCGTTTTCTGGCAAAAACATACAAGCGCGATCCGGTGATACTGGACGCCTTGCGTTTCCAGCATCGCCTTTCGGATCATCTCGACCAGAACAATCTTCCGGTGGCCCGGATCAAGCGGGCGAAAAATGGCAAAGGGATTGTGGAAATCAACAACTGGGCGCTCGAGTTGCAGGAGTTCGTGGAAGGCGAGCCGATGAAGGTGAATTCCAGCACGCTGGTCACGTCGGCCAAGGCGCTCGGCCAGTTTCATAAAGTATGCCACGGATTGCCGGCGCCGCCGCGCGACGCCAACATGTGGCGGTTCAGCGAAGTGCCGCGCAGCGCTTTTCAGAAGCTATTCGAGGCGGCCCGCGCGGAAAGCAGCGACAAAAACGTGGGCGATCACTGCAATGCCATCGCGCTGTTTTTGCAGGATGCCGGGAATGCGCTGAGCATCGACAAGCGCAGCGAGTTCGAGATCGGATTGATTCACGGCGACTGGCACGGGGCGAATCTTCTTTTCAAGGGCGACGAATTGACCGCCATTATCGATCTGGAATTCGCCGGAAACGGGTGTTATCTGGAAGACATCGCCTACGGCATATCCAATCTGTGCATCCGCACCACCACGAGCGAAGAGAAGATGCGCATCCGGACCAATATGCTGCTGGACTACTACCAATTCAGCCGCAGGCTCTCCTACGCGGAACAGGTGGCGCTGTATTACGCCGTCGGGGTGAAACACATCACCACGGTTTCGTATCAGACGCTGCAATCGGGAAAAGTGGCGGGATTCACCGCCGCGGAATGGATGGAGCGCCTGCACATCCAGACGTGTTGGCTTGCTGAGCAGGCGCGCAAGGCCCGCTGGGGAGAATAAAGCATTCTTTTTTGGCATTTCGCGTGAAATCTATGGAATAAAAAGGAGTTTTTCGCATGAGTTTGACCGTAGTCGGTTCCGTGGCGTTGGACACTGTGGAGACGCCGTCCGGAAAAAATATTGAAGGGCTGGGGGGGGCCGCGGTGTATTTTTCCATGGCCGCGTCGCTTTTCACCCGCGTACATCTGGTGGGCGTGGTGGGGGATGATTTCCCCGAACGCCATGTGAAGTTGCTCGAAGGGAAAAACATCGATCTGGAAGGCTTGGAGCGCACGCCGGGCCGTACATTCCGCTGGTCCGGACGGTATCACGATGACATAAACGAGCGCGACACCCTGGACACCCAACTGAACGTGTTTGAACAATTCCATCCCAAAGTGCCGGAAACCGCGCGCGCAGCGGAATACTTGTTTTTGGCGAACATCCATCCCGCGCTCCAGTTAGAAGTCTTGGATCAAACCAAGCCGGTGTTTGCAGGGCTTGACACGATGAACCTGTGGATCAACACGACGCTGGACGAACTCAAGGCGGTGTTGCGCCGTGTCGACGTGCTCATCATTAATGATTCCGAGGCACGGCTGTTGACGGAAACCCTCAACCTTCGGATCGCCGCAGAGCATATCAAGGCGCTGGGACCCGGCGTTGTCGTCATTAAAAAAGGCGAGCATGGGTGCATTCTTTTCGGGCAGGAAGCCAGCCAGATGTTTGCGTTGCCGGCGTATCCGCTGGAATCGGTCGCGGATCCCACCGGGGCCGGAGATACTTTCGCGGGCGGTTTCATGGGCTATCTTGCCGCACAGGAGAGCACGGATTTTGAGTCATTGAAAAACGCGGTAGTGCATGGAAGCGCTTTGGCTTCCTTTACCTGCGAGGATTTTGGCCCTGATCGCCTCTGTAACGTAGACACGGCACAACTGGAAGAGCGCGTCGCCGCGTTCAAGGCATTGACGAGTTTTTAGGGTTGCCGCAATTGCGTCAGGCATTCGAGGATCTGTTTCCGGGCTTCATCGGCCAAGGAACGGTCATCGCCTTCATGCAGCCATGAAATATTGGCGCTGACGGTGCAGACCTTGCCGGGCAATTCATTCAATAGAGCGTTGGCGCGTTCCAGGGGTTCTCCGGTGATCCCTTTTCCGGATGCTGCCTGAATAGCATCCTGGAGCATCGCCAGGTATTCATAGTCCTCGATCCCTTCGCGGCACGCTTCCATTTGTTTCCCGGGAGTCACCGTCGTAGCGTCAAGAAACAGCGGGGTGTAGGCGGAGCGCGGCAGCAGATATTCATTCCAGGAGGAAGTGCCGCCGCCGTCGCCAAAGGCCCAGAAATACGAAGCTTTCGCGCCATAGATCCAGCAATGCCATGGCTGGAGCCGGTAGTAACGATACGGATCCAGCAAACGGGCGGGGCCGCTGCACGAATAGAATTCGAGCGTGGTTCCCTGAGCGCGGTACTGTGCAAAAACGTTCCGATAGGCATCATCGGCGGCCAGGAAGATTTGCCGGTTGGGGCATAAGACATGGCATGCCGCAAGCATTTCCGGCAAGGCCTTGCTCATGTCGTGATAGATGGGATCTTCCCACACGCGTATGCCGGTATTGGCCGCGCGGATAATGTTGGCCCATGCCAGGATTTTTGCATCCTGATCATTTTCTCGCGGCTCGTCCACCAAGAGCAACGCCAATTGTTCAGGCTGCACTCCTATGGTGCGCGCGTGTTCCGCCCAAAAAATTGTCCAAGCCTTCACCGCATTTTCAAATGCAGGCGTGTTCATGGGAAACGACGTGAATTTTCCACTCACTGAGGGAAAAACGCAGTATTGCGCCGCCCCCGGCCAGAGCTTTACCCACGCATCAAATGCGGACGTATCCGGAGGGGCGGTCATGGTTCCGGCGGCGTCATAGGTTCCGGGAGGCAACACCGCGCTGGTCGCCCAGGGCGAATCCACAAAATGCTCGCGCAGATGCCGGATGAAGGCTTCTTTGTTTTCCGGGGTAACTTCATACATTTTGGGGCGATCGGTGTAATCCCATCCGCCCATGTGCAGGCGTGGTTTGTCCGGAAACCGGAGTGGATACACCTTCAGCATAATCGGAACCGACAGATTCGCCCCGCCGCCCGATATTTCGATGGAACCATTATACGCATTCGCTTCGAGGTCCGTGGGATGCACCGTGAGCCACACTTGGCGGGTCATGCCGGAAGGGACGCTGATCCGGCATCCCTCCGTTGATTTCGCTGCTTCCGGTAAAGCCGCCGCAACGGGTTTTCCATCGCGCGTATCGGTCCAGAGCACTTCATGGACGGTGATATACGCCGGCATATCTCCTCCAGGGAGGCCTGTGAATCGGAGATGTAGCTGGATATCGTCCTGTTGAGTGTTGCTGATATTGAAAGCGCCTGATCGGCACTCATTCGTCATCGTGTGTATGTCGATGCGCGGTGTTCCGTTCTTGGGCGGATTCCCCGTTAACGGTAGAGGATCCCATGGGTTGTTCTGCCAAAGCACGAGAGGCGGATTGCCTTGGGCCTTCCACAAGCGCGCCTGCGCCCGGAACACCTGTGCATGCAGCGGATTCAACGGAAGGATGGCGCGGAAATCATCGCCCGGCTGAAGGGTAAGCGTTTCCGCCGCTTCGGTGACGTGCTCCAGCTCTTTTAAAATGTGTTTCCGGATGCGTTTGGAAATGGAGGCGGAGAGTGTGTCTTTCGTTACTGCCCCGATATCGCATTTGATCCGCCGGCGGACGTCCTCGCGAATGCGTGTTTGTTCCTGATAGGCGTTGACATCGTCATATCCGGGGCCCGGAAGCGGTGTATCCAGCCAGGTTGACTCCCCTGCATACACCTCAATTTCATCCACGAAGATAAATGGTTCCGCTTGAACAATCAGCGCGATATACCGCCCCCAGGTGTTCAATTCGTCCGTCTGGAACCGGTGCAGTCCATACCCTTCCATCTTGGGGGCGCCATGCTTGTTGCTGAGCGCCACCAAGTCGCCGATTTCATGCAATTGTTTGTCTTCTCCGGCCGTGAGAAGGGCAATTTTCTCCGGCCACTGCACCCCGGCCACCCCCGCCGCCGTGCTGTACGACACCCCGCGAATGGCCTGGACCTTTCCCAAATCCAGCATAATGATCGGAGTACAGCCCGACCAGCCCACGGTGCTTGCTTGAGTCCAGAAATGCCCTTCCGTATAGATACCGTCGGTGAGTTGCGTGGCATCGCCGGGGTCCGTGCAATGTTCATACCGTGGCGCGGGAGTAAGGGTGTAGCCCGCCCCTTTCGCAATGTTCACCAGAGGGGGATCGGACTCTCCGGCAAAAGCCCAGATGACCGCGATTGCCAGACCTGCCGCAAGCAGAAGCGTACGCATATGCATTTCCTTTTTAGTTGCCACAGCGGTTGTTCAATCAGCCTATCATACCGGGATCTGGTTTTTATATGATGGGGACCACCGGACCTCGGAAATATCCACGCTTCATTCATGGTTTCTTTCTATGATAAAGTTCCGTGCGAACTGCTTGCCAACCCAGGAGAGAAATACATGCTGGCGGAGGATTTGCGGAAAAGCGTAACGGATCATATGGAAACAAGCCGCTCCAAACGGTATTGCGTAATTGCATGCCATGTGCTGTGGCGGGAGATTGCCCATTTTGCCGCGGAATCGGAAAATGTGTTCTTTTTCCGTTTCTTGAAGCAGGGGCTGCATGACACGCCGGACATCCTGCGGGCGGATTTACAAAAGGTGATCGATGAAGAAGACGGAAAGCACGACGCGCTGTTGATCGGGTATGGCCTGTGCAGCAATGGCATTCAAGGGATCACGGCGCGGACCACCCCGCTGGTTTGCGTGTGCGCGCATGACTGCATTACGTTCCTGCTAGGTTCCAAAGAGCGGTACCGCGAGTATTTCGATTCGCATCCCGGAACCTATTGGTACAGTCCGGGATGGATTGAGGACTGCCCCATGCCCGGCCAGGAACGCTATGAAGCTGCCCTGAAAACCTACACAGAACTGTATGGAGAAGAGAGCGCAAAATACCTGATGGAAGCCACGGAAACCTGGATCAAGAATTATGGCCAGGCGTGTTACGTGGATTTGGGCATTGGCGGCAGCGAGAGCCATCGTGAATACACACGCCGGTGCGCCCTGTGGCTCGGCTGGGGGTACGATAATCAAAGAGGCGATCCAGAACTTGTACGGCGCTGGCTCAATGGCGAATGGGATTCAGAGGCGTTTCTCGTGGTGCGGCCTGGTGAAGTCATTGCGCCGTCTTTTGACGAGCGCGTAATCGAGGCCCGTCCGGTCAACCCATGACGGCCTACAGATCATCCACGTTGAGCATTTCCTCATAAAATTCGCTGAACGTGCGTCCATGAACGCCCTTCATAAAGGCCATTGCAGCACGCGGGTGTTTGTTCAAAATGCCGGTGATGGCGTAAGGGATTTCATATCCCCAGCGCAATTTTTCCTTGAGATCGATGAAGTATTTTTCAATCAGATCGAACACAGGCCGCACGTCGAACTTCGGGTTCTTGAGAAAGCCCAGTAACAGTTCCAGAGGGCAATTGCCTGCGGCGCGGCCAATCCCGTAGATGCTGGCGTCCAGGTAATTCATTCCCTTGATGATGGCCTCGACGGTGTTTGCAAAAGCGAGCTGCTGATTGTTATGACAGTGGATCCCAATCTCTTTTCCCGGCAATTTGCTCTTGTATTTATTGGCGAGATAATGAATTTGTTCGGAATAAAGATAGCCAAAACTGTCTACAATATACACCATTTCAAAATTGGTTTCGGCCAATTGGTCGAGGGCTTCGTCCAAGTCAGGTTCCAGTGCGTGCGATACCGCCATGATATTCACGCTCACTTCATATCCCATCGATTTCACATGATTGCCGAGGTGAATGGCTTTGTCGATATCGGGCACATAACACGCCACACGCACCAGTTTCACCAGAGAATCCTTGGCGGGCAGGAAGGCGTTGTAGTCCGTCCGATCCACATCGCACATGATCGAAACTTTGGTATCGCATTCAAAGGCGACTTCCCTGAGATCTTCTTCATCACAGAAGCGCCACGGGCCGTTGTCCTTTGTCGAAAATTGTTTCTTATCCGCCCGGTAGCCCAGTTCCACGTAATCTACGCCAGCCTTCGCCAACCCGCTAAAAAGGTCTTTGACCAGGGACTTGTCGAAGCGCCAGTCATTCATCAATCCGCCATCGCGAATAGTGCAATCCAGAACTTTAATTTGTGGCCTATACATGTTCTCTCTGCTCCGTGGATGTTTCCGGACAGGGTATCCGTCCGCTGTGAAGGGAGTAGCTTACCTATCTGCTATGAAAAGTGTCAAATTCCCTTTGGGCCTCATGAGAGGAATGCGCCAGACTCCAGGTCTTGAATTAATTGCCGGCCCAGTTCCACCGCCTCTGGCGGAAAATGCCAATCCGCAATGCCTTGCTCGGAAATAAGCGCCTGCAACTGCGGAATAATGAGCATATCGCGCGCCATTTCGCTGGTCAATGACCGGGCGATGTAGGCGTCTTCGTCGAAGGTGTCAAAGAAGCTTTTCAGCCCGCGTTCGGCATCACCGCCGACGGCGCCGAAATCCTGGCCGTAGATGTGGAGGGAGGCGGCATAGTCTGCATAACTTCCCACGCGCACGGTACGGCCGGTCATGCCTTCCAATCGTTTTGCCAGCACGCTCTGCATGAACGTGATGCCGATGATGTTGTCCGGCCAAGCCTTATACAAATCACGCGAACGCCACATCGTGTTCATATTCAATACCAGGTTGTCCTGCTCGTCTTCGGGGCAGCGCAACTGCATTTCCCGGAGGCAGGGGATATCCTCTTTGAGGTAGGGATCGATATTGGGGACGGAGGTGGTGGCGACCGCCCTGCGGGTGTAGGGGGTCTGGGCCAGCTTTTCCAGGGCGATGTTTATCTGATCCACGGTGGCGCCATCCACGTCCGGATGGTTAAACAATCGCTGATGATACGTATACGGCCATTCTTTAGCGTCCAATTCGCCGTGCACCGCCTGCTTGAGTTGTTCCATAGGCACGACCATATGATCTTTGATCCCCATGATTTCCGCGATGTAGGTTCCGATTTCGCAAAAAGAAATGGGAGGAAAGCGAGGCTGAGCGAAGGGATCTTTGATTTCAATTAAGACGCGGGCGTCGCGGCTGGGGGGATCTATATAGCGGCCCTGAAGATCTTTCCGGTCATATTCCGTGCGAATGGCCAGCCCCTGCTCCCACACCGCTTTCATGGCGCGGAAATGCGCCTGTGGGATTGAGTCGGCCACGATGTGCAAAGAGGGGATTCGCCCCTGTTGCGTCGCTTCATTCATCATAACGTTTCCTCCTTATACTGCTCCGGTTAAGCGCCTATGGTAACCTGACTCCGCTCAGAAAAAAAAGGACTATTTCACAAATGCCTGTACAAACCTCTATTGAGGCTTTAATGAAGGGATATAGGGCTTCTGGGCGTGTGTGGAATGCCAAAGAAGAAATGCAGTCCGGGTTTCTTCCGAGAGCCATGTAAATTCCAAGCCCGCCTTTTGCAACTGCTTCGGCTCGGCGCCACTTCGCACCCAGTTCACAATACCCGTGCCATGTAGCGAGGGAAACGGCCCTTCATCAAAACAAACTTCGATGCGTATGTTCTCACCCTTGGATAATGTGGACCCGGAAAAGGCGAACGCCGCGCCGCCACGGCCCAAGTCAAATACGGCTTCTTTGCGTGCAGACTCAAAACTGGAAAAATGAAGTGCACATGCTCGAACGGGGGCTGGCACGGGAGGGGTGCACCACCGGCGTTCCGGCGGAAGAAGGATCCGGGTCACGATATCCGCCAGTTCCGACAGGCGGAATGGCTTGGTTAAAACGACTTCCGCGCCAAGATCATGGGCCTCTTCCACCGTAATATCGGCATAGGCGGAAATTAAAATAACGGTGGGGCGATAGACATTGCGTGTTTTTACCCAGGAGAGCAATTCCAGACCGTCACACAACGGCATGCGGACATCCGTCAGCAGTAACGCCACATCCTCATGGTCCAGGATGCGTTCCGCTTCCTGGCCATCGCTGGCGGAAAAGACGCGGTATCCGCGCGCGCTGAATTCAAAGACAAGCATTTCGCACAAATCCGGTTCATCATCCACAATCAATGCCGTTACAGGCGATTCATTTTCCATACTTGTCCCCATGCATCCCAGATCTGGGCTGTCGTTTGGGCAGCGTCATGACGAAACATGTGTTGGGCGACTCTGCCTCCAGTGATAATTCCCCATGATGGTTTTCGATTATCGCTTTACTGATGCTCAACCCCATGCCGGTTCCTTTCCCGACTTCTTTTGAAGTAAAAAAGGGATTGAAGACATGCTCACGCAATTCATCGGGAACCCCCGGGCCGCTGTCCATTACACGGATGACCACGCACTCCTTGTGTTCCCGGCACTCCACTTTAATCCACCGGTCAGGCGCATTTTCCACGGCATCAAAAGCATTGATAAACAGGTTCATCAGCACTTGGGCAATCAGCACGGGACGGCATTCCATTTCCAGGCTGTTTGGAATTTCACCGATCTGCATGTCGATGTTATGTGATTGAAACCGGGTTTGGCACAATTCCGCCACTTCCTGAACCACGTCCACGACTTTTTTACATTGAAAGGGTTCCTTGGAACCATCTTGGGAAAGGGTGCGCAATCCCCGGATGATGCGTTCAATCCTGGATACGTTCCTGCGGATTTTACCCGCTGCGGAATGGATGTGGTTAATATTAAGGGGGGTCTGTTGAACGAGCAAATCCAATTGTTCGGCGCCCAGCGAGATGATGGCCAGCGGATTATTGATTTCATGCGCCACGCCGCTGGCGAGCCCGCCCAAGGCCGTCAAACGCGCCGAGGCCTCCAATTTCAGCCGTTGCTCCGCGATAATCGCTTCAGCGTTTTTTTGCTCCGTGATGTCCCGCCCTATTGCCTCAATTCCGCCGATTGTTCCATCGGGCAGGCGCCAGGGATAGGCCAGATGCGAGATCCAGCGCCAAGCGCCTTCGGCATTCCGGTACCGGACGTCGCACAAGCGGATGCTCCCTGTCTTCATTACAGTTTCACAGCATTCCCAGAAAAACGTCAGATCGTCGGGATGAATCAGGGCCTTGACTCTCTCCACGGAGGCGCCGCGCACCTCCGCTTCCGGAATTCCTACCGCCGCCTGGAACGCACGATTCCCATAGACATATCGCCACTCCTTGTCTACACGCGCAATCGGTTCCGGAGAATTATCCACAAACTGCCGGAATTGCTGCTCAGACTGGCTGAGGCGCTGGTGATAGTGTTGCATGAGAAGAAGCCGGGCGATGCGTTCTGCAGACAGTTCCATGACCTGTTTGGTCACATCGGTAAAATATCCTGGGGTGACGGCGCTGACATTCACCACCCCCAGCGTACTGCCATGAGCAAGGAGAGGAAAACACAATAGAGATCGGATGGGGGTTGGGCTATTGGGAAGCGGCTTGAATTCCGGGTGATCCTGAACATCATCGGCCATAACCGCCGCGCCTGTCTGCGCCACATGGCCCGCAATGCCTTCACCCAGGGAAAAACGGGCGGAGAAACGGTTTTCAGGGGATTGTTCTTCAAAGGAACTCGCCGCGCCCAGGATCTGCATGTACTGTCCTTGAGCATCCAGCAGCATGATGGAGCAATTATCCGCCCGCAGCACCGACGCGATGGCGCGGGCCATTTCTCCGCACAGGGCTTGGACATCCGTCCGGAGCGGATCTAACGCATCCAGCCGCTTTAACAACGACAATTCAATGACCAGTTGCTCATGCCGCGCGGTCAACTCCCGAAGCGCTTCGGCATAGGTGGATGTTTCCGCCGCACTCTCGTCTTTTCGTCTCATGGCACTCCCCAACCGGACTAACGTCCACGCAAAGCGTTAAGAAAATGTTTTGCCTCGCCATGATATTCGCTTAGCTGATCCACGATCCCAAGCACGAGATCCGCATTCAACGCCAGACGCGCAAGCGGTTCCCCGCGCAAGGTTACCGGCGAGAAATCCCCAGCCTTCCCAAATCGCGCATGCCGCGCCACATCACTCGCCAGCGAGACAATCGAAACCTCCCTCCAGAATGGGCCGTCATAATCCCCTACCCGGCATTGATTGCCGATCGCGTCGGCAATCACGGGCGGCAAGGACCATTTCTGCGCCAGCCAATAGGCCACCTCGCAATGCGTAATGGCTAAAGCGTCTTTTTCTATTTCGCATAACAGGCACTGGCTTCGTTCCGCCATCTCCAACACGTCCTTATACGTATCTTTTAATGCCAGGGCGAGGAAATATTTGCCCATGTCGTGCAGCAATCCGGCCGTGAAACAGCTATCGCTCGGTTGCGCGCCCGGAATTTCCCGTGCGAGCAACTGCGACGCCTTGGCGGCCCCCAGTGAATGCAGCCAGAAATCTTCCGGATCCAGCGCATACTGCTGACGTTGCGAAAACAAGTCAAAAACCGACGTGGCCAGTGCAAGCATCCGCACCACGTCAAACCCTACGACCACCACCGCGCGGCGAATAGTGTCCACTTTATGCCGCAGCCCATAAAACGCCGAATTCGCCAAACGAAGAATCCGTGCCGATATGGCAATGTCGCGTTCCAGAATCGACGTAATGTCGGCGGCGGAAGAGGCCTCGTTTTCCACGGCGGCTAAAAGCTGCTGCATCACGGCCGGCAACGTCGGCAGGTTCTCAACTTCCATCAGTTTTCGGGCTAATTCGCGATCCAGCATCCCCAGCACTCCACTACCGGTTATTTACTTCCCCGGGCGCCTGCATAGTATGAAGGGTTTGCCTCATAAAATCCAAATTTTGCTTCAGGCATTTGCGAAACAGCGCTTTTTCGTGAAAGCACGCCGGACACAGGGCAAATCACCAGCATTTTGCGGCCAAACCGTTGCCTGTCCATTTGCCCGGATAAGAAAAAGGACTATTTCACCAATGCCTTCCAGGTAAATTTTGCATGCGTTGTTTTTCACGGCAGGGGCCGGTATCATAACGCATTACTACGGAGGAGAGACCCTATGACAGACCGTGAACGCGCCATGGCCGTCCTGAAGTATCAACCGTACGACCGCCTGCCCATCGTCCATTTCGGCTTCTGGAAAGAAACACTGGCCAAATGGGCGGAGGAAGGGTATCTGACCAAGGAGGAATCGGAAGAATGGGCGGACGGCAACACCATGGACGCCGTCGTCAGCCAGAAACTGGGCTTCGACTTCAACTGGTATTCCACGGTCCAGCCCGCCACGCATCTGTCACCCCCTTTTGAAAAGGAAGTGATTGAAGAGATGCCAGACGGCTCGAAAAAAGTGCTGAACGAGGAAGGGGTCATCGTATTGGAAAAGCCCGGGGCCATTTCGATCCCGGCGGAAATCGAACACAAGCTCAAAACGCACCAGGATTGGGAAGAGCATTATTTGCCCCGGATGCAGTTCAACCAGGATCGCATCGACAAGGCGATGGTGCGCGCCAATGACAAAATGATCCGGTTTGACGAGGGCGGCAAGGAATTCCTGCAGAACGGCGAGCGGGATTACGCTATGGGGCTCCACTGTGGCAGTTTGTTCGGCACGGCGCGCAATGTGCTCGGCGTCGTCGGCGCAAGCTACCTCTTTGCGGATGATCCGGACCTCTTCGATGAAATTATTAACACTTACGGCAACCTGTGCTACCAATGCACCAAAGCCATGCTGGAAACCGGGGCCAAATTCGATTTCGCTCATTTCTGGGAAGACATCTGCTTCAAAAATGGCCCCCTCATTATCCCCTCCGTGTTTGACGAAAAAGTCGGGCCGCATTACAAGCGCATCACCGATCTCTGTCAAAGTTACGGCATCACCATCTGCTCCCTGGATTGCGACGGATGCATCGACGCACTGATTCCCACCTGGTTCAACAACGGCGTCAACACTATGTTCCCCATCGAGGTGGGCACCTGGAACGCCAGCATCGCGCCCTGGCGCGAGAAATACGGCAAGGAACTCCGGGGCGTCGGCGGTATGAACAAGGTCGTCTTCATGCGGGACCGCGCCGCTATCGATGCGGAAATCGAACGCCTCAAGCCGCTCGTGGACCTTGGCGGATTCATCCCCTGCCCCGACCACCGCATCGCCCCGGATGGCCTCTGGGACAATGTCTGCTACTACACCGAACGCATGCGCGAAACGTTCGGTTAACTTTTTGAAACGCAGGGTGGGTGAAGTGAAGCGGAACCCACCACGTGCTCTTTACCAATCGATCCACGGGCGAGCGAGTTGAAACGGAACGAGAGGCGGCAAGGGCAAACATTCCTCGGAAAAAACAAAATGTTCACTTCCATCTGTCCGATTCATCGTGGAATTTCCGAGAGAGTAGGGCATATTTTCTTCTTGTTTATATTTGCGGGGGAAAAATAACTCATAACCGGCTTCATAGTTGACTACCCGCTGTTTCCAAGTATGATTCCCCACGGGAACAATCTCTACTTCAACACTCTTTTCAGAGTTCGTTGTAATGGCGACTTCATACCACTCTTTTTCATGACGTGATACTTCAACTAATGCTAAATCATACATCAAGTTCTTGGAAAACGGTGTTTTGTATTTAATTGATTCTTGAAAATTCATGGGTGCGCCCCGGTAATAACGATAGCTGGGAAGCACTCCCAAACTTCCTTCCGGATGTTGTTCTTTTGCTGAATAAACCTCTTGCTGAAACGCCTGAACCTGTTGTCCCGCATAACGCCAAATCATGTTCATCTGGAACTGCAGTCCAAAAAACACCACACACAATGCTGCTGTTAGAAATATCATGGGACGCAACCATTTGGGATGTTGAATGACGCGGTGGACCAACGCCGCAAACGCGATGCTCATAAACGCCACCGGAAGCAACAATTGTCCCCCGCCAATCATGTGCACCACATCAAAGGGATTGCTTCCTTGAAGAAAACGCAAACACATCGCTGCCAAAATTCCAAAGACAAATCCACGATGCCGAGAGGCATAGGCCAAAGCAAAGAACATTACAACAATCACCATGCAACAGACAAGAATAAGCCAATACTGATTCTGAAATCGCTCCAACGTCTCAGGAAGAAATCCAATGGGATAGAGTATCAAACACAACGGCAGGAACATGCCCATGAGATTCCAAAAATTCCTTTCGACACTATTTTCAAAACAGGTATATTCAGAAACGAATATGAAAAGAAATATCAATATAAATGGAACAAGCCTCCACAAACAACGTTCCGCACATTCCGCTATGACTACTTCGATCAAGAAATAAGCCAGAATTAATGCCACCTGAGATGGGGCGCCACACATGCCCGCGACAAACAACACCATCGAAATTATGTATTTTATTTTTCTTGGTTTTCGGACATGGGCGGCATATAAAGCCAAAGAGATCAAAGCCAGGAACGCTGGCAATAAATCCTGTACACCCCTAAGATTCAATACAGCTTCACTTTTCACAGGATTGGCCATAAATAATACGGCTGCTAACGAACCCATCCACCACGGTCCCCGGACAATGTGCCGGGTCAGAAAAAATAATGCCACCATGCACCCGTATAAAAGAGTGAGATTAACAAGGTGATATCCAGGCAACCAATCATTGAAAAGACGTGTTTCGAGAAATGTCCAGGGCATCTTCCACTGTGAAAAGAAATGGGTATACCCCATGGAATAATCGTGTGATACCTGCGAACATGTGCCAGGTATTTGCTCATGACAACCAATTGGGTTGGGGGCTGCCATTGATACATAATCCCGGCCCATGGGATAGATGTAGAGGGTGTTTGCGTAAACGACGCAGAGATAAAACAACATGGCGATCAAAAAGGCCGGCACCGGATTCCTTTCCGGCGCTTTTTCCTGGGCTGCCTCATCCGTCATGTCGTGTTATCTCATTTGAACGTCCCAGCTCCAGCTAGGAACAAACCAAATTGTCTCCCACCTGGAGATGGGAGCTACTATTCACACCGTTCCGGTAGTAGCGCCTAGCTCCAGTTAGGCGTTCTTTATTCCGGAACCAAATTTTCTCCCGCCTGGAGATGGGAGCTACTATTCACATCGTTCCGGTAGTAGCGCCTAGCTCCAGTTAGGCGTTCTTTCCGGAACCAAACTTTTTCCCACCTGGAGATGGGAGCTACTATTGTTTGTAAAGCCTACCGTGTTTCCCTGATAAAAACAACACATACTAATCTTGCCGCAGTTTGTAGTCTGAGGCGGAGTGCGGCATAATTACCGCCAATTGTTTGTATGCTTCCTGGGGACGTGTAAGGAGTAGTCATGAGTTTTTGCCTGATAACAGGTTGGTGTGTGATCGCGACGCTTTCCGCGCAGCCGAACGACGTATTCAGCAACGCGGAATGGATTCGCGACCCGGTATTTCAGGAGGTTTCCATTATCAACACTTACCATCGCGAGAAGGAATCTGATCCGAAATTCCGTGGCCCGCAAAATGTGCATACCTTGTTCCGCAAGGAGATCACACTCCGCGCGAAGCCGTCCTCCGCCGTCCTCTATATCACTGGCGATGATTACTACAAGTTCTATGTAAACGGTGCGTTTGTGGTGCAGGGCCCCGAATCCGGCTATCCCGAGGCCTATCCCTATTACTACCTCGACATCACCGAATTTCTCGAACCCGGCCCCAATTGCCTCGCCAGCCACAGTTATTACCAGGGCTTGTGCAACCGCGTATGGGTCAGCGCGGACAACCGCTCCGGATTCATGTTCTCCCTCGACGTGACCTATCCCGACAACTCCACCGAACATTTCGCCACGGACGCTTCCTGGAAATGTTTCCAACTCCAGGCCTTCCCCACAGGCGATACCATAGGCTATAAAACGCAGTTCGCGGAAAATATTGATATGCGCTTAGTGCCCCTTGGCTGGCAACGAAACGGATTCGATGACTCCGCCTGGATCGCACCCCTCGCCGGAAAACAGGACCACGTCTTCGTCAAGCAGATCACACCGCCGCTGCAGCATACCGTGTTCAAGCCCATTACCTCGAAAGATATGGGCAAAGGCCGGTATGTATATGATTTCGGACGTGAAATCGTGGGCCATACCCGCATTCGTATTCAGGGCCCCGCCGGACACGTACTCACCGTGCATCACGCGGAGGAACTCAGTGGCCCGGATCAGCCCCGATTCGAGCTGCGCGCCAACTGCAAGTATGAGGAAAAGCCCATTTTATCCGGGGGCAACGATCTCATCGAGTTTTATGATTACCGCGCATTCCGGTATATGGAAATTCTCGATGCCCCCAAGCCGCCGGAAGTCTGGGTGGACGTGCGGCGGCATCCTTTCGATCCGGCCAAAAGTACCTTCACGTCAAGTAATGAATTACTGCAAAATATCTGGACCATTTGCCGCAATGGTGTCGAAATGAATGCGCAAGGCGGGTTTGTGGACTGCCCCACGCGGGAAAAGGGCCAGTATCTGGGCGATACACTCATCGAATCGCGCGCACATCTCTGGCTCACCGGAGATCCCACCTTAACCCGTAAAGCGCTGCGCGATTTCCAACGTTCGCAGTATATTCATCCGGGGCTCATGGCCGTCGCGCCCAGCAGCTTTATGCAGGAAATCGCAGAATACTCCCTGCAATGGCCCCTCATGCTGGACAATTACTACCGGCACACAGGCGACCGCGCCCTTACCGAAGCCCTGGCGGACGCCGTGTTCAATGGGTTGTTCGATTATTTCGCCGGCTTCGAAAACAGTGATGGCCTAATCTCCAACATGACCGAAAAATGGGTGCTGGTGGATTGGCCGAAAAATCTCCGGGATGATTACGATTATGACTATGCGGCGGACAAGGCCAATACCGTTTTGAACGCATTTTATTATGGCGCGTTGAGAACCTCCGCGGGCTTGCTCCGTGAATTTGGCCGCGACGCTTCCGAATATGACGCCAGAGCCGAGCGTGTGGCCAAGGCCTTCCCCGCATGCCTGGTAGATCAGGAAACCGGTTTGTATGTGGACGCGCCCGGCTCCGCCCACAGCTCACTCCATGCCAATGCAGTGCCGCTGTTTTTCGGCCTGACCGAAGGTGCGAACCGAGACGCCATGTTAAACCTGATCCGCGAGAAGCGGCTGAATTGCGGCGTCTATATTGCGTCCTTTGTCATCGAGGCGTGTTTTAAGAATGGCGCGGACGATCTCGCCTACGATCTCCTTACCTCTACCGATCAGCACTCCTGGAGCGAGATGATCCGCAACGGCGCGACTACCTGTATGGAAGCCTGGGGCCCGGACCAGAAATGGAATACCAGTTGGTGCCACGCCTGGAGCAGCAGCCCTATTTACCTGATCGCGGAATATGTCCTGGGGCTCCGACCCGCGGAACCCGGCTGGAAAAAAATCGGCGTCGCACCCGCCAAAATCGCCGTGTTGCCGGACATCGCCCTGACCGTCCCCATTCCCGGCGGGAAAATTTCCGCGCAATACGCCGCCGGTGTAGGATATACCATCACGGCGCCCACCGCCGTTCCCGTTGAAGTGCAAGCGCCGGAAGGAATGCAAATAATGGTTAAACAGTCCCATTCTCATGCGGCTCCCGCCCTTACACCCGCGGATCTCCAGCTTCTTGCGGAAAAAGGCTGGATACAACGCGTCGGCGCAAAACGGGGCGTATGGGTATCCGTGGATCAGCAGATGTTTTATATCATCGAAAATCTCCGGCCCGTATGGCAGGCGCGATGCTCCACGGCAGCCGCAGGCGCCGGCGCGGAAGCCAACAGCAACAAAACACCCCTAGGCTGGCACCGTATCGCACAAAAGATCGGCGCAAACGCCCCCTGGGGCCAAATATTCCGCTCCCGTAAGGGCAATCACGAAATTTGGAAACCCGGCGACACGGTCACCGAGGATCTCGTGTTGACCCGCCTTATCGTCCTCGACGGCGAAGAACCGGGAATTAACAAAGGGAAAAATGCCGAAGGCGTCAGCGTGGACAGCAACGAACGCTGCATTTACATCCATGGCACCAATGCCGAAGAGCGCATTGGCGCCCCCGTTTCACACGGCTGCATCCGGCTGCTTAATGATGACGTTATCGAGGCGTTTGATCAGATAGCCGAAGGCGCGCCGGTGCTCATCACCGAACGCGCCTCCAACGGTTAAAACAACCGTATCGCTTTACAGTGCTATTTTTCCGCGCGGCGTTTCCACCGGAGCATCAGTTTCGCGCCGATGGCCAGCACCACCGCCGCCGCCACATGCGGCATGCTCAATGAAAGATGGGCCATTAAAATAACCGGGGTAAGCAATACCCGCATCGCCGCCGCCAGCCACGGATGCTGCGCCACCAGATCCGCCAGGAATGGGCTGAACCGGTAGTAGCAATCCACGAACGCCGTGCCCAGCGCATTGTCCAGCAGATAGGTGTCGCGGAACGCCCGCAACACGTCAATCTGCGCGGCCATCGGCGTGCCATACGCCGCCGTGGCGATAAAGCACGGGTCGAAACCGCCGCTCCCGCCAACGCCGCCCGCGATAAACGGAATAATAATCACTGGAATGAGGACCGCCACCCAAATCCACCAGTAATCCAAAATGGAATACGTGTCTTCGCCTTCCCCTTCGCCCTCGCCCTCTGTTTCACCTTCCGTTTCCCCTTCGCCTTCCACCGTCACCAGGCACAAACTCAAATCGAATGCGCCGACGACTGTGGAGCCCAGGGTTTCATACACATGGATTCCATTCCCGTCCGGCGACCCCACCCACCGCAAGGTCTTTCCCGTTTCATTCGACTGAATCGATATCCACCCGTTCGTAATGTCACAGGGATCGTTCAGTGTCACATCAAATTGGTATATAGGCAAATCGCCGATGAACTCCGTGGTGGAGGTGGTGAGCGCCTGCACCGTATATTCACACACCGTTGAACCGGGGCCCACATCCCCCGCCTCGGCAAACCGAATAATAAAACTCTGACAACCCGCGGGATCTCCCGCATCATCCTCGATCGTGCCCCACCACCGCACTTCCGAGACCAGGCCTTCCGTTGTCGTAAAACGCTCCGAGGCCCGATCCAGCCCCGATTTACTGCTCACCGACTTCCACTCCCCGGATACCTCCCCGGGCGCTTGGCTGAAAACGGAGTCTGATGGACAGTAACCGGTCTCTCCCTCTCCTTCGCCTTCTTCCGTCCCCTCACCCTCTTCTGAACCTTCTCCTTCGCCCGCGGTTAACGATGTAACACAGACATTGTCAAAAGCCCCGGTAATACGGACAGAACGCAGTGCAATCGTTCCCACCGAAAACGTGTTGTCAAGAAATGTGAATATTTGGGAGTTGTCCAGCGATACGTTGAATGTATTTCCACTCACTTCAATTTCAATGTGATGAGACTGGGTATGATCAAGATCATAATCCTGGTCCGCCAGTGTCGTAACTACCCCCCCAGTGACGGTCTTGGAAAAGCCAATTCGCTCCCCTTCAATAGTGCCCAGAATATCGGCAAAATAAAACGAATAATACCCCGCATCACTCCGCCTGAAATCGAATTGGATCGCATTGAGCTGGTTTGTCCCCGAAACATACTGAAAATCGCACTCGAAGCGGTAATCGGTCCACGACTCCGCGCCGGCGCCACTATATACCGATGAGGTGTCCAGCGTAGGACTCGCACTGCTCTGGATATATTGTCCGCTTTCGATGGTCCATGTGCCTTCCTGCGGAGTCCAGTTCGCCGCGGTTCCCGAGTTAAAATTCTCGGATAATAATCCGCACTCCTCCCCTTCATAGGCCTGCGCGATATTGGCCATCATGCATAATGCATTCACATGGAGGCCCGGCACGGCGGAAACCACGGAATTCGATAAGACCACATACGTATCAACGCCAGGCATCCCCGCCACAGCGCCCCCGCACAAGCATGCCAAAACCATTGAACACACCATAAAAGGCAAACCAGCGTATCGCATATCATACTCCCAGAGTAGAAACTATTTTATTTCCTGGCAGTATACGCAGCCCCATGCGAAAAGGCAAAACACACTATTTGTTGTCTTCGGCGGCGTAAATCGCCTGTGCTTCCGGCGGTAAAGCCGCCGCATACGCCCCTTTTCGCGGCACGAACGTCGAGGTAAAGGCGCACAAAACCGCCAGTAATGCTGCGGCCAGAAACACGCGTTCATACCCGAATCCCACCCAGAGCGCCCCGGCAAACGCGGGAATCGTCATGGAAGCGATATGATTGATGGAGACCCCCAGCGCCAGCGACGAGTTCAGTTCCTGGTGCGATTTCGTCAGCCGTGAAATGTACACGGCCCGGGCATTGCTCAACGAGAAAAGCAACTGATCCAGGATATAGCATCCGCAGGCAAGGTGCTGGGCCATCTCAGGACTTCCTGTGATCACCTGCGCATAGCCATATCCAAGACATACAAAAATCAACACCAGTCCGTCCACAATCATGATGGTGCGCTCGCCAAAACGGTCTATCGCCATCCCGGCCAGCGGCTGGAAAAAAATCCCGATCACCGCGGCAGTCATCAGCAGACCCGCCATGGACGTCGCCGGAAGCCCATATATCTTTATCAGCACCCAGGGACCAAAAGTCAGGAAAATTTGCTTGCGCGCCCCTGCAAGCAGTTCCAAGAGGTAATACAGCCGGAAGGTTTTTCTCACAATCAGCCTCGATCGCGGCTGGTGCAAGTGTGGAATATGAAGCGAGGCATAAAAGAGACTCGCCAGCAGGCACAATCCGGCCACGCTTAAAAAACCGGTGCGATATTGAGGGTGAACCTTGTCAAAGAACAACCAGACAATGGCGGTGCCCGCCACCGCGGACGCCGTGCCCACCGCCGCCATTTGCCCCATGCGTTTGCCGCGGTTATGTTCATCGCTCATGCCCAGCACGATGGTGCCTGCCACCGGCATCAGCAGGTGCATCCCGGCACTCGCCGTAAACATCATCACCACCATCGTACCGAAATGCGCACCCAGCAAACCCATACCCACCATGCCCGCTGAAAACAGCAATGCCGCCACGGACCCCACCCGCGTGATCGGCAGCATGCACAACAACCCGCTCATGACCACCACCAGGAAGCCCGGCATTTCACGGGGAAATTCGAGCCAACCCCGCGCATCCGCACTCAAATGAAAGGTATCCGACAGGAAATTGTTGAAAATGGAATCATGAATGCCCGTCCCAATCGAGATAGCCGCTACCCCGGCAAAAAATATAAACAACTGCTTCTTCAACTCATGCGTCCTTCAGTTTTTCCTTCACACAACATCATGCATACAAAGAGAGGATTGGCGTCCCCGCCAGCTTTAGGGATGTCAAAAAGTATCCTCCTTTGCCGTCTTTTTTGTCCTTATTTGTCGTTTATGTCCTTTTGTTAATCATGGCCTCAACCCATACGCAAACACTCCCGGCTCAATCATCACCTTAAAGTGTTCCCCCTCACTCACCACCGCACGCGTTTCCTTGACCTTGCCGGTCTCATCCCGCAATTCGACTTTTGAAGGCTTTGGCAGGTTCCACGGTAATTTTTCCCATTCCAGGGTTACCGCAAACGTTTTACCCTCCGGCAATGGCATAATCACCAGCGAATCGCCTTCCGGCTGAATCCGGCACGCGCCCGTGGTCTGAATCCCGCCAAAATCCACTACATCGCCATTGGCGTTGACCCGCGCCGCATACGATTCTTCCGGTGCGGGATATGGCAGCCATTTGATCCCGGTCAATCGTCCCTCTGCCAGCTTCCACTCCACTTGTCCGAGGCGAATACCCTGACTCCCATCGTTCAGACCTTCCAGACATCCGCAGCGCCCCACGCCCGCGCGCCATAATCCCAGGCGCAGTTCCACACACCGATCCGGAGGCAGTGTGGCAGGAACCTCTACCCGCGCCGAGGTCTGCACGGCGCCTTTCCATTGAGTTGTGGGTACACCCGGAGCATGATCCCCCTGAAATAGAATTTCGGCTTTTTCGTTCACAAAATGCACAAACACCATCCAGTCCGTATCCAGCGGCAGGGCACTGTGCCAATCCAATGTCATATCGAGGGTTCGATCTCCGCTCAGTTGCAGTTTGCTGACTTCCACACGCACCAGCGGTTCCGTACGGCCATTGACATAACAACACTTCGGGCTGCGGGTCCATTCCGCAATCGTTCCGCCCCGCCGTTCGATGGCAGTCTCCAGGGTTCCGTCGTCCACCGGCGACTGTGCGTAAAACCCATAGCGCGGCAATACATGCCCCGCAACCGCCCAATCCTCCATGCTGCGATTCACCCATACCTCCGCACCGTTATCCCAAACCACATGCTGCCGGTGCGGACTGTTCCCATCGAACTCCACCTTCTCGATTTTCCGCAATGCCAGTGCGCGGCCCAGATCGTGCATCAGCCAATATTTCTGCACTACATCCCGCCCGAATGGCGCAGGCGCCATTGCAGGATGCCCCGTCAGCGCCTCCGTGGCCATGTAATCATCGCTGTATATGCCGTGTAAACGCCCGTCCAATCCTGCGCGATACCGTCCGTCATACCCCGCGCCATGCAGAATGAACCGATCATGATATGCGGCATCCAGCCATGGAATCCGCTCGGAATCCTTCGCGCGCACCCGCCACGTAAACCAGGAATCCTGTCCCTTCGGATCGGCTTCCACCCGCAAATGATTGGTCTGACCGCCGTCCAGCCAGCCGATTAACTGGTCATGGCCGCTCTCGCTAATCTGCGGCGCATTGTCACCCAGATACTCACGAATCCATGAAAACAACTCGCCCCATGTGTTCCGCGTCGTGACACAATCGTAAAACTGCCCGTCCTGTGTCCAGTAATCATAGGGACGAATCGACGACCACACGTCGATGAAATACGCCGAGGGGGCGAACGCATCGCGAATAAGCTTGAGGTTCCGATCAACATACGGACGCAGCACGTCCGCGCGCCACCGGTACGATTGCGCCTGCCGCCCTTCGTTCAGCCACGCTTTTACTGGTTGCCGCCCTTGGGTGAATGCGATGTTCTTGTAGGAGAAGCCTTCCGCGTCCGGGTACACATCAATGTAATTATCATGCGGCGCGAACAACACCCCGGCCTCGCGGCAGGCGTCCGCTAAATTCTTAAATTCCTCCTGGGTTCCCAGATCCGGATTGGGCGGGAAAATATCCGGCAGCCGGTAGTCATAGCCCCAGCGCTGCCAGTTGTGCCAGACCACCATCGAATCCGTCAGGCCATAGTGAAATGCACGTTTCAACGCCTCGGTGCTCCCGCCATAGCGTCCATCCCACAGATCGAATACAAAACGTCCCGCCAGTTTCTCCACGCCGCCCGCCGCGGGCCGCGCATCCAGCGCGCGCCATTGCTTTACACCCTCCCACACCGACATTGCCGGAATAAAGGTCATGGTTTGGGCATGCGCCGCATGCAAAGTAAACCGCTGTTCTTTAGGATTCACTTCCAGCCGTTCCGGCGGGGTGTCCACGCCCTGCACCATCGCCAAGCCCGATATAAACTCAGCGCCCACAAACGATGTGGACAATTGATGCCCGTCACACCCCAAGGAAAATGCTTCGGGATTCTCCAGCACATTGCCTGTACCCGCATACACCCGTGAGACTGCTTCACTCCACGGTCCTGCCGCAAGATCCTCCAAACGCAACTGCTGCCACGGCTGCGGCGCGGGGGTATTTTCCAACTGAAACTGGGCGCGCAACGCATTTCCCTCAAACCACAATTCCCCCAGCAAATCAAACGCGCCCTTCATCCCTTCAAAACGATGTCGAACCACGTACCCGCCATGCGCACCTTGTTCTTCCGTAGCCGAGATAAACCGCGTGATGCTTCGCCCATCCTGCAAGGGATCTCCCTCAACACGCACTTCAAATCCCCGGAAATACAGGCTCTTTTCCGAACCGTAAAAGCCAATCACACTATCCAGGAAGCCGCGCGAACCCGGCCACAACCGAATCTCCACCCCTTCCTCTGTTTTGCCGATTGTTTTGTACGCGCCTTCGGGAGCGGTGGGCAGTGTGGGTTCAGGCGGCGTGCCCGCCACCACTTCCGGCTGCCCCCAAAACGCCTGATCGCATGTCGTATCCTGCTTCGGTCCCGGATTCGTCTCCAATTGCAGGCAAATGGATTTCCCCGCGTAGGCGCTCAGGTCCACTTCCGCAGGCTGCCATTCTTTTGCCGCACTGTGCCGCTCGAAAAGCACTTCGCCAAAGGTTTCCGGGTCGGCCTCCAGTGGAGCCACCCGCACGCGGAACGTCACTCCGTCGCTCGCGGGCTCGCCACGCGCCGCATCATGTGTGCGAATCGCGTAGGCAAACCGCAGCCGCAATGGCGTCTGTGCGGGAAGGATCAGCGGAAATTCCAGCAGCGCCATGCCCGCGCGCCCGCCGCTCCAGGGCGGATGCACCGAAATCGCCTGCCGCGCGCCTCCGCGATCCACGGTCTGATCAAAATTCACCCATGCACGCGTGCTCCCGTCTTCCCCCTGCCACCCCACCGGCTCCACGATCATTGCATTGTCCGCAAACACGTTCAGGAGTGTCCGATGCACCGGTGCACGCCACAACGGCAGCGCGGAATCCGATGCCACCGTCATCGGCGTCCACACCGCCATTCGTTCCGGTTGCGGCGGGTCCGGCAGCCGCGTTTCCACAATCATCACCGCATGCGCGGCATACCCGTTGCACTCCGCCCATGCATGCACCGGATACAGCGCATTAAACGTATTCGTCCCGCACTTCAGCGCAAACTCCTGCTTCTTCTGCTCCCCCGCGCCCAGCGTAAACACTGTCGTCTCATTCGGAGAAAATGACCAATCGTCCACCACCTCCAGACGCACCCGTCCCTGAATGGATTCCGTCCCCTTGTTCGTCAGGGTCACCGCTAACGCGGCCGTATGCTCGCTCATTACCGCCGGACCATCCATCCGCACATGCAACGGCCCCGCTGTATCCTCCGGCGCATTAAACGCCCATCCGCCGAGCGCCACACCCACTAGGATCATCCATATTGCATATTTTCTCATGGATCTTCTCCATCCGCAGTTCTCCCCCTATCATAATCGAATTGCCCCCCTTTGTTCCCCCCGCATGCAGGAGGGATTCAGTAGGGCGGGATTTGTTCCCGCCAATAATTGAGAGAAAGTTGGCGCAGAATCGTTCTGCGCTGTTTGAAGAGGCGCAGAATTATTCTGCGCCAACGCCCGGACAAAATCCGTCTTCGGAGCCAGGGCAGGGGTGGTAGCCGGCGGAGTTGAAGAATTGGATGAGGCGTAATAACTCGGAGAGGCCGATGGCCCAGTCTTGGGTGTTGTAGTCGCTGGCGTGGGGGGCGCAGGTCTGATCGCCGCCGGGACCAGGGGCGTAGCCGTCTTCGGTGGCGGCTTGGCAGTGGAAACCGCCGGAGTTGAAGAATTGGATCACGCGGAGGAGTTCGCTGAGGCTGATGACATAATCGGCGTTTTGGTCGGCGGTGTGGTTGGGGGGGATGCAGGAGCCTTCGACAATCACGGTTCGGGAAACGAGGGGGGCCGGGTTGCCAGAAGCATCAGTGACGCTATAGGTAACGGTGTAGGTTCCGGTGGCATTGGGGTCGAGGGCGGAGGTGTCGATGGTGACGGCGGGGAGGGCGGTGTCGCAGGTGTCGGAGGCGGTGGCGCCGGGGTCGGTGTAGGTGCTGAGGCATTGGATGGTGAGGGGATTATCGCCTACAAGGGTGATGGTGGGAGGT
>ERZ795059.395-NODE-395-length-57828-cov-8.003514_pt1 | contig 57828 bp, 45 predicted proteins | sample MGYA00375143_ERZ795059 | MGnify/ENA primary metagenome ERZ795059 (study PRJEB30188, sample SAMN05720168) | activated sludge metagenome | isolation source: Anaerobic digester | place: USA | collected 2015-01-07 ... | reverse complement strand
AGTCTTCATAATCTAGCTTGTTTTCTGGATTCCCAATCAAGTTGGGAATGACATCGGGAAGAAACTTAATATGATTTTATTATCATTCTATTTTATCATGTATATTTTTCCGTAGATAATGGTTTTTTGGCTCTCTGGCAGGCTTAAATCGGAGTTTTGCGGTTTGTCTTTTTCTCCGCTTTTTATGTTTAAAGACGTGGTTTCTATGCGATATTCCCTCTGAAAATACATTTTTTCTCCTAAGGGGCTTTTTTCGTATAGCTCAATATTTTTATCTGGCACAACAAGATATACATTGCTAAACCGGCTTAGTTTTATTTTTTCCAAATCTTTGGAATTAAAGAAGTAAACAGCTTGTTTGCCGTAAAGAAAATTCAACGGTCCTGCCATCATTGACCAGCCGGATCCGGAAGCTTCCCTATCCATCAAAACCAAATCGGAGGAACTGAAATGGCGGCTCATTTCTTCAGTCTGGGCCAGTAAATTCTGGTTTTCTTTTACCGGAAAATAAGGGATGAAAATAAAAAGATTTATTATAAGCAGGGCCAGGGACAGAAAATGGAAAAATATTCTTTTTCTTTCAAAAAATTTGTCCAACAACCAAACGGAATAGAAAATGGAAACGGGAACTATGGTAAAAACAAATCTTCTGAGCATCCAAGGGTGGTCGGAAGAAATGCTGGGATTAATAAGATACAAAAAAGCCGGCGAAGATATGAGAAGGGGAAACAAGTTTTCGTAATGTTTGTTTTTTAAGGCGTAAAAAAGGGCGATGAAAGCGATAATAACAAAATCAAAAATGGCATAGACAAAAAGAACCTTGAAAACATAAAAAAAGGAGAAAATATTACCGGATGGCGTAGTAGTATTTGCCAGTGAACCGAAAAGACCCTTCAGAGCATTTAAATAGAAAGGGTAATTAACGTTGAAACTGAAAAGATAAAGAACTATCAAAGAGGCAAAAGCTACAGCCATCCATTTTTTTCTCAAAATATTTCCAAAATCGTTCCAGCTCTTTTGTTTTATGCGGATAAGAAAGATGGCAATAGCCAAAAAAGCCAAGCCTTCAATCCTGGTAAAGGCCAGAAAAAGAAAAGAAAGAAGGGCGGACGAGAGATGGAGAGTATGTTTTCTTTCCATAAAAATGGAAAAATTCCACAGTCCAAACCAGAAAAGAAAAAGAGCCAGGTTTTCGCTCAGAGTAAATTTAAAAAACCAGGAAAAAACAAAAGAGGTGAGGACCAAAAGCCAGGCGACAAAAGAAGGATAAGTCTTTAAATAAATTCGGCTGAAAGAAAAAAAGAAAATAAGAAACAAAAATAAGGTAATCCCGTTGGCTAAAACAAGGCCGGAAAGGCCAAAAATTGAATAAAAAGAAGCCAGCCAGGAAATGTAGCCGATGGGAAAATGGGTTATTAACTGTCCGTCCGCGGTATAGTTAAAGCCGGGAAAATTAAGCGCTTTTCCAGGACCGTAAATATTAAAAAACTCCCGAGAAGCTGGAAAGCTGAATTTTAATTGATGTTTTTGAGAGAGCCTAATGGCGGCTTCCGAAAAAGAGCCTTGGTCGCGGCCGGAAAAAATAGTGGGAGAAACAAAGGAAGACAAAATGTATACAAACAACAGGGAAATTATGATAATAACGGAAAATTTCGCGTGTTTGTAAAAAAAACGCCAATTTTTTCCGAAAATAAAAAAAAGAACGGCAGATCCTAAAATTAAATAAGCGGTTAAAATTTGCCCGTAAAATAATCCAATGATTGTCATTAAAAGGCTTAAAAAAAGAAGCCCCAACCAAAAAAGTCCCAAAATAGCCAGCAATTGGTTTTTGCCAAAATTAAATTTCATACCATTATTATAGCTTCAAAAAAGCTTTCTGCCAATAAGCCGCCCCTTTGCTAGAAGTTGGTTTTTAAGGTAGAATTGTAAAAGAAATAATTTATCATTCAATTATGAAAATATTGGTCATCGCGCCAACTCCTTTTTTTTCTGATCGGGGAACGCACATAAGAATATTGGAAGAAGCTCTGGCTCTGGAAAAATTGGGGCATGAAATTACCATCTCTACTTATCATATTGGGAAAAATATTGATCGGAGAATTAACACCAAGATAGATGTCAGAAGGATTTTGCGCCTTCTTTTTTGGTATAAAAAGCTGGAAGCGGGACCGGATTGGCAGAAAATAATTTTGGATATCATGCTTATCAGAAAAACTTTTTTTCTGGCCAGAACCAAAAAACCGGACATTATTCACGGCCATCTTCATGAAGGAGTGCTCATCGGCTGGATAGTAAAATACCTTCTTTTTTGGCGCAAGATTAAATTGGTGGCTGATTTCCATGGAAGCCTTACCGGGGAGATGCTTTCTCATGGCTATCTTAAACGCGGACTCAAGGGAATTTTCTCTCAGATTGAAAAATTTATCAATAAACGTGGCGATTATGCCATAACCAGTTCCTGGGAATGCACAAAGGATGTGAAAAAATCCAGAAAAGATGGTAAAATAGAAACAGTGCTGGATGGAATTAATCTCGACAGTTTTGTTTTTTCTTCAAAAAAAGAAGAGATGAAAAAAGAATGGGAAATTCCGGACGGAAAATTTATCGTTGGTTATACCGGGGGACTCATTCCCAATAAAGGAATCGATTATCTTTTGAAAGCTATCCCTTTAGTCTTGGAAAAACGGAAGGATGTATTTTTTTTGATTGGCGGTTTTCCTCCGGAAGAAATAGAAAGATTCATAAAAGACAAAAAATTGGGAGAATTCGTCCGTTTGGTCAGTCCTTTGGATTATTTCCGCTTGCCTGAGTTTTTGCATATTTGCGACATTGCTATCGATCCCAAAGGCAGTGATACTAACCAAGCCAGCGGCAAGATGCTGAATTATATGGCAGCCGGACTGGCCGTTGTCTGTTTTGACAAAGTTAATAACCGGGAATATTTAGGTGAAGGGGGATATTTTTGTCGGGAGATGTCTCCTCTGGCTTTGGCCGAAGGGATTTTTTATTTTCTGGAAAAACCGGAAGAGGCGAAACAAAAAGGATTATATAACAGGGAAAAAGCTAAAACTTTTAGTTGGGATGCTCCGGCTAAAAAAATTGAATTAATATATAATAAAATAAAAAGTTAACTATGAAAAAAATCGCAAGGTATTTAGCCGAAAAGAAGGCAATTATTATAGGTTTGGTTATTTTTATCGCTATCTTTACAGCGGCCTTTTTCTTTGCCAGCGGCAACAAAAAGATCATCGGGCTAAAATCCCTTTCTTTGGCCAGCAAAGTATCAAAATTTTTGCCTATTACCAAGGACGAGCAAAAAGAATTGGAAGTGGTCAATAAATTGGTGGAAACATTAAATAAAAAAGACGATCGCACCTGGACATTTATGATATTTCTCCAAAATAATATGGAGCTTCGTCCAGGCGGAGGATTTCTGGGCCAGTATGCGGTAGTAAAGATAAAAAACGGAGAAGTTATTTCCACTACCATTGAGGATGCCAATTTGTTGGACCAAAGAATCACTGCCAAAGTGGCTCCTCCCTATCCATTTAAAAGAATGATGCAGATAAAAAGCTGGAAATTTAGAGATTCCAACTTTTCCCCCGATTTTCCAACTAACATTGAAAAAGCTAAATATTTTTATCGTTTGTCTGGAAGAGGCGGTGACTTTGACGGTTTTGTTGCTGTCAATACTGAAGTGTTCAATCATATTTTGGCTCTTACCGGTCCAATTACTGTTCCCGGATATTCAGGAGAATATAACAGCCGGGATGGAGCTTTAAAGCTGGAAGAATTTGTGGAAAAGCAATACATTATGAATCCGGAGCTGGACACCCAAAACCGAAAAATGATTCTTCAGAAAATGGGTCCAATGATAATTGAAAAACTTTTTACTCTTGGCAATGTGACTAAAATCGCTGAATTGGTGCACAATGATCTCAAAAACAAGAATATAATGCTCAATTTTAAGGATCCCGCTCTTCAGTCCCAAGTGGAAAGCGTTTTTTGGGACGGCAAAGTGGCAACCGATTGGGGATCGGATTATTTGATGCTGGTGGATGCCAATATGGGGGCTTTAAAAACTGATTATTACATCAAGCGGGAAATTTCCTATGATGTTGATTTGACGGCAGAGAAGCCAACGGTTACCCTTAATATCAAATATAAAAATACTGCTCCTTACGGCGATTGGCGAACAAGCGATTATCACACCTTTCTTCGGGTTTACGTGCCGAAAGGATCGACTTTTTTGGAAAGAACCATGGTAGGTTATCCTAATATTGGAGAAGAATTCGGCAAAACTTATTTCGGGGTGATTGTCCATGTGCTTATAAATGGAGAAACAAACGGAATGCTTAAATATGAGCTTCCGGCTGACTTTAACAAGGATGATTACCGGCTTTTGGTTCAGAAGCAATCAGGAGTGGGTGACGTGCCGATAAAAATTCACCTGAAAACCAAAGACGGAGAATTTACCCAAGAATCAATTCTCAATCATGACACAAGATTTGAGTTTCAGAAGGGAAAATAATACTTAGAGTTTTTCAAAAGTATGAAATCATTTCTGGTAAAACTCGGAAAAATATATAAGATGATCAGAAAAAACGGTCCTTGGAACGGATGCAGGATCGTTTTTATGTATGTCGGAATATTCATAAAAAGCCTTTTCGGAGTTAAGTCGGGAGATATCCTTATCATTACCGGCGGAGTGGGTGATAGCGCTTTTTATCGGGCCGGTAACCAAAAAGAAGAATTGAATATGCACGGTTTTCGCTGTTTTTCTACTATCACCGATAATCCTTTTCTTTTAAAATATGTTTCCCGGTTTAAAATTTTTATTTTTCACCGAACAATTGTCACTCCTAAAATTGCCGCATTTTTGGAAGAAATAAAAAAAGCGAAAAAAGAGATAATTTTTGATACTGATGATCTGGTTTATGATATAAAATATTTTGAGAATACGGACAGCTATCAGAGTATGAACGCTTTGGAAAAACGCCAATATGAAAAAGGGGTGGGAGAGGAAATTGTGAAAGACGGTTATGTAAAAGTGGCTACAACTACCACCAGTTTTCTGGCCAACAAACTAAGGGAATCGGGGAAGATTGTTTATATTTCCAAAAATAAAATTTCCAACCACGAATTGGAGATAGCGGAAAAAATACGCCAAAATTTCAAGAAAAAAGAGGATGGGATTGTCAGAATCGGCTATTATAGCGGCACTATTTCCCACAATAAGGATTTTGCTTCCATTACTCCGGCGCTTATGAATATTTTAGAAAAGTATGAAAAGACGGAATTGCTTTTAGCCGGACCGCTGGACAGTGAAAACGAGCTGAATAAATTTAAGGACAGAGTTAAAAAGCTGCCTTTTGTGCCAAGGGATCAATATTATGAAAATCTTTATTTGTCTGATATCAATCTGGCTCCCTTGATTAAAGGCGATCCTTTTTGCGAATCAAAATCGGAAATCAAATTTACGGAACCGGGAGTTTTGGGAGTGCCGACGGTGGCAATTAGGAATCAGACCTTTTCTGAAGCCATAGAAGACGGGGTGGACGGGTTTTTAGCGGACAATATTTCCGAATGGACAGAAAAAATATCCCGGTTAATTGAAAATGAAAATTTACGGCGGGAAATGGGAGAAAAAGCGCGGGAAAAAGTTTTACGCGAATATTCTAACAAAAATAGTCATAACGAGAAATATTACAATTATCTAAAAAGCAAATTATAAGGTTAAAAAGGATTATTGAAAATTAATTTTTTTTGAAAATTATAATTATTTAATAGTCAGAAGATAAAAATGGCAACAATATTAATCACTGGCGGAGCGGGGTTTATCGGCTCGGCGTGCGCTAAAAAATTAATGGATAGAGGAGACAAGGTTGTTATAATTGATAATTTTAATAACTATTACGATCCGTCTTTAAAAGAAGCGAGAATTAAAAAATTTCTTAAAGGTTACAAGTTCAAGCTCTACCGTGGCGATATTCGGGATGCAAAACTAATTGAAAAAATATTCAGGAAAGAAAAAATTGACAAAGTTATCCATCTGGCGGCTTTGGCCGGAGTGAGGAATTCTCTGCTGGATCCCAGAAGTTATTTTGATGTAAACGTCATGGGATCAATCAATCTTCTGGAAGCGGCGGTGAAATATAAAATAAAAAACTTTGTTTTTGCTTCCTCTTCTTCGGTTTATGGTAATAATAAAAAAACGCCCTTTTCGGAAAGTGATCCGGTGGATACTCCCATTTCTCCTTATGCGGCCAGCAAAAAAACAGACGAGCTTATTGCCCACACTTATAGTCACATTTATGGACTCAATATTACGGCGTTAAGGTTTTTTACCGTTTACGGCCCTTGGGGAAGGCCGGATATGGCGCTTTTTCTGTTTGCCGACGGGATAACCAGCGGAAAACCGATAAATGTTTTTAATCGCGGAAAAATGAGCCGCAATTTTACCTATATTGATGACATCGTTTCCGGAACAATCACAGTCTTGGATAAGTGCCAGGGCTATGGCGTCATGAATATCGGCGGGGATAAAGAAGAGACGCTTATGCGTTACATCGAAGTTTTGGAAAAAAATCTTGGCAAAAAGGCCAAAAAAAATATGTTGCCAATGCAGCCGGGAGATGTGCCAAAAACGGTTGCCGACATTAGAAGACTTAGAAAGCTCGGCTGGAAACCGACTACCAGAATCGAAAAAGGAATAGCTAATTTTGTGGAGTGGTATAAGAAATACTACAATAAATGATCCAAAGGATAAAAAACAACGCTTTTGCCAGAAATAGCCTTATTCTTTTCATTGGCACAATGACAGCCAATGTCCTTAATTATGTTTTTCATTTGGTAATTGGAAGAATGGTTAGTGCTGAAGTTTATGGAGAAGTGGAATCTTTAGTCTCGCTTATTGCCATAATTTCCGTTCCGGCGGCGACGCTTACCATGGTGGCCACAAAATTCAGTGCGGCCAACAAAGCCGAAAATGACAGGGTGGGAAGCAGTGAAATAATGAAATATTTCAACAGGAAAATTTTCGTCTATGGCTTGCCTGTTTTTATTGTCGCTGTTGCGATTTCTCCTTTTATCAAGAATTTTTTAAAAATTGAAAGTGTCTGGCCGCTCATTCTGGTCTGGATTATGATGTTTTTGTCTTTTTTGGCAGCTGTCACAAGTGGAATTATAAACGGCTGGCAAAAATTCAAAGATGCCAGCTGGATGGGAATTTTTTCAGCGGTTATAAAACTGGTGGCGGCTGTTTTTTTGGTTAAATTAGGCTTTGCAGTGAACGGAGTGATTGGCGGTTTTGCCTTGGGGGCGCTGGTATCATACGCATTGTCTCTTTATTTTCTCCGTTTCATTAAAGATGGGGAAAAAAATAACAAAAATACTGTTTCCAATACCAATTTTTTCCCCATAAAAAGATATATTATCCCGGTTTTTATTGGAAATTTGGCCATAAATATTTTGAGCAATGCCGATATGGTTCTGGCCAAACATAATCTGGATTCTATTTCAGCCGGCCAATACGGAGCGTTGACGGTGGTTTCTAAAGTTATTTTTTTTGCCACCGGTATCATTGGCACGGTTCTTTTCTCCATGTCAGCGGAAGATAACCACAAAAAAAATAATTCCAAGTCGACATTTAAACACGCTTTCTGCTTGATGTCAGTTGTGTCGGCAGGAGCGATTTTTTTCTATCTGCTATTTCCTGAATTTATTCTGGCGATGCTGTTTGGCGATAAATATCGGGACGTTTCCAACTATCTTATCTGGTTTGCCATATCGGTAACTCTTTTCTCTTTTGTTAACTTGGTTTTTCAGTATCTTATTTCCATTCATAAAACAGATATCGCCTATGTTCTTTTGGTCGTTTCTGTCTTGGCCTCTCTGGCCGTCTTATTTGTAGGGCGCGGTATTTTTGCTATAATAAGCATAATGATAACGGCCCAAGCTTCCGCTCTGATTTTGGGTGCTTATTATGTCTATAAAAATAGGAAAGAAGCCTATGGAAGATAAAAAAATCATTTCTATCATCACTCCGGTTTATAATGAGGAAAAAAATATCCCCATTTTTTATGCGGAGCTTCAAAAAGTTGTTAACTCTATGGATAAGTATGATTTTGAACTGATTTTTGTAAATGACGGCAGTCGGGACAAAAGCCTGGAAGAATTAAGAAAAATGGAAAAGGAAGATGAAAGAGTGATGGTTATTGACTTGTCTCGAAACTTCGGCAAAGAAATTGCCACCACTGCCGGAATAAACCATTGTCGGGGTGAAGCCTGTATTATGCTTGATAGCGATCTCCAACACCCGGTGGAAAAAATTCCTGAATTTGTTTCCAAGTGGGAAAATGGAGCGGAAGTGGTTATAGGAGTGCGAAAGAAAAATAATGGGGAAGGATTAGTGAAAAAAATGGGATCATTTTTCTTTTATAAAATCATCAATCGCATATCGGATACTAAAGTTATGTCTAATGCCACTGATTATCGCCTTTTGGACAGGATGGTGATAAATGAGTTCAATAAGTTAACGGAAAAAAACCGGATGACAAGAGCGCTTATCGATTGGCTGGGCTTCAAAAGAGAATATATTTATTTTGAGGCCAGGCCTAGAATTCATGGGGAAGCCGGATATAGTTTTTGGAAGCTAATGAGGCTGGCTTTTAACAGCATGATTTCGCTCAGCATTTTTCCTCTTCGTATTGCCGGATATCTGGGCATTATTATTACCATTTTTTCGGGCGTTTTGGGCTTATTTATTTTTATAACCAACTATGTGACAGAGAGTCTTGATTTTTCTGGTCCGGCTATTTTGGCGGTAGTGATTCTTTTTCTTATCGGCATTGTCCTTATTTGCCTCGGACTCATTGCGCTCTATATCGCTAACATCCATTCGGAAGTAAACAATCGGCCGCTTTATGTTGTGAGAAGATCCAGAAAGTAGCTTAGACCAACTTTCATGATTAAATACAGTTTTATAATTCCTGTTAAGGAAATAAACGATTATATTCGGGAGTCCATCCCGAAGATTTTGGAAATTTCCCGGGAGGATTATGAAATAATAATATATCCTGACAATGAGAGCTCGGAATCATGGCCAAAGACAAGGCAAATTGCCAGCGGTCCGGGAGGGCCGGCGATGAAAAGGGGGCTGGCAATGAGAGACGCGTTGGGGGATTTTTTGATTTTTATAGACGACGATGCTTTTCCCGAAAATGACATATTAGAAAAGTTAGACGGCGATTTTTCTGATGAGAAAATAGCGGCCGTCGGCGGTCCGGCAATTACGCCTAGGAATAACAGTTTTTTACAGAAAGTTTCCGGCGGGGTTTATCTGAGCAATTTAGGAGGAAATTTTCCGGAAAGATATTGCTCTATTGGCAAAAAGAGATTGGTCAGCGACTGGCCAACCGTAAATTTATCTGTTCGAAAAAAAGTTTTTTTGGAAGTAGGCGGTTTTGACTGCAGTTTTTGGCCGGGAGAGGATACAAAATTCTGTCTGGATATAATCAACAAGCTTGAAAAAAACAACAAGATTCTCTATGACCCGGAAATTATAGTTTGGCATCATCGAAGAGAGGGGCTGTTGAGGCATCTGAAACAAGTTGCCGGCTATGGTATTCATCGGGGTTTTTTCGCTAAAAAATATCCTAAAACCTCTTTTAAATTCCGATATTTTGTGCCAAGTTTTTTCTTTTTGTTTGTGGCTTTCGGCTGGCTGACAGTTTTTCTTTCTCCTTGGATTTTTAAACTTTATCTTTTTGGTTGGATTATATACGGTCTGGCTCTGGTTAAGGTTTTTTTTGATATCACTCGGCGCCAGAAAAATGTTTTAGTCGCTCTTTATTCTCTGGTTTATGTTTTTTTCACGCATTTGGTTTATGGAGCCAGATTTATACAAGGATTTTTTTATACTAAAGAATTAAAAAGTAAGCTTAGATAATTTATGGCTGATCAAAATATGCCCGCCAAAGGCGGGTCCGCCTTTGGCGGAAAAATTTCAATTTCTTACCCTCCTTTGGAATCGGAAAAAGGCGTAGCGTGCCTGAGTCAAAATCGCCAGTTTCAATGGTTTGCCCATCCGACTTACATTTATCCGGTCATTCCGGCTTATGCCGCGTCGCTGTTGGCCAAAAACGGTTACCAGGTTTTTTGGGATGACGCTATTGCAGAGGAGCTGACTTATGATCAATGGAAAGAAAGAATAATGCGGGAAAAGCCGGACGTCATTGCTATAGAAACCAAAACGCCGGTCGTAAAGATGCACTGGAGGATAATTGATGAGATAAAAAAAGAATTGTCGAATTTCTCCCTCCCCTCTGTCCCTTCGGGACATCTCCCCTCGGGCAAGGGAGAAGGCAATGGATGGAAGCCAATCTTTGTTTTGATGGGGGATCATGTGACAGCGCGCCCTGAAGAATCGCTCAAGAATTGCCAGGTAGATTATGTAATGGCTTCAGGTGACTACGATTTTATGCTTTTAAATCTAGCCAATCATTTGAGTAAAAACGAACCGCTTGAAGGAGGATTTTGGTATAGAAAAAGTTGTCATTCCCGGACCTACCTGCCAGAAAGGCAGGAAAGCGGTAATTTAGAGACTGGATCCCCAATCAAGTCGGGGATGACAAATTCAGAAATAACTTCTGAATTTGTCAATTCCGGTCCATCAGACATTTCCAAACACAATCTTGACACATTGCCTATAATTGACCGGAAACTCACCAGATGGAAGATGTATGCTTACAAAAACGGCAATTTCAAATATACTCCCGGCGCTTATATGATGAGCGGCCGCGATTGCTGGTGGGGAAAATGCACTTTTTGTTCCTGGACAACTTTTTTTCCAGGGGAAAAATTTCGCACTATGTCTGCCCAAAAGGCGCTGGAAGAAGTGGAAAATCTTATCCGGCTGGGAGTGAAAGAAATTATGGAAGACAGCGGATCTTTGCCGATTGGAAAATGGCTCGATGATTTTTGCAAGGGAATGATTGATAGGGGTTACAATAAAAAAGTGACCATCAGTTGCAATATGCGGATTACCGGCATAAAAAAATTGGAAACATGGAAAATGATGAAAAAGGCGGGTTTTAGATTCATCCTTTTCGGTCTGGAATCGGCCAATCAGGAAACTCTGGACAAAATCAACAAAAATCTCAAAGTCGAAGAGATTGAGCCGGGACTCAAGATGTGTAAATCCGGAGGGCTCGAACCGCATATAACGGCGATGATCGGCTATCCTTGGGAAACAAAAGAAATGGCCCAAAAAACGATTGATTTGGCTAAAGATTTATTTAAAAAAGGTTATGTTGATACGCTCCAAGGAACGATTGTCATTCCTTACCCCGGAACGCCGCTTTATAAGTATTGCGAAGAAAATAATATGCTTCTGACCCGCGATTATGATCATTTTGACCAGCGAGAAATGGTTATGAAATCATCCTTATCGTCAGCTGACGCCAAAGAGATGGTCCAGGGCCTTTATAAATCATTCATGAGCCCGCAGTTTATCTGGCGGAAAATAACTTCTATCAGAAGTTTTGCCGATATCAAGTTTCTTTTTATGGCCGGCTGGAAATGGCTGGGTAAGATGACGGATTTTCACTCTGTCAAATAAGACTTGAGTTTGTTGATCCATTCAACATTAATTCGTCATCCTGAATTTGATTCAGGATCTTCTAATAAACCTGCCTACCGGACAGGCAGGCAAGTTCAGCATAACAAAAAAATAAACAAGCCCTGTTACTTGGTAGAGTTTAACTTTGATTCAATTATCTTTAAATTTCCCTGAATATTCGGGTCGTTAGGATTTGTCTCCGCGGCTTTTTTTATCATCTCATATGACTTTTGGTAATTGCCTCGTTCAAAATAAATGGCGGCTATGTTTTGATAACTTTGCCAAAGGTTGGGATTTATGGAAACGGCCTTTTGATAGCTTTCCAACGCTTCCTCAATTTTTCCCATTTCTATATATGTATTGCCTAGATTATGGTAAGCATCGGCATAGTTGGGATTAATTTCAACGGCTTTTTTAAATTCTTCAACCGCTTTTTCATAATTTTTCTGCCGGCCGTAAACGTCACCCAAATTATTATGAATATTTTGTCCGGAAGGAGAGGTTTTGGCGGTGGCAAGCCAAAGCGTATCTTCATTTTGCCAATCCATATTTCTGACGATGGTCCTTGCAGAAAGCAAAACAATTAGAATGGCAAAAACGGAATAAATAATATTTTTTCGGTTGCTGTATTTTTCAATCAGCCAGTTGAAAAACAGGGCGATAACCACAAATATTCCCAAGGATCCGAGGTAAACATATCGTTCGGCGACTATCCAGGAAATTTTGAAAGGTGTCAGGGTGGGGGAAAGAGTGATGATGAAAAAGGATAGCCAAAAGAAAACGGCTTTGTTTTTTTTCCAGCCGTAAAATATAAAAGCCAAAAACAGAAAAAATACCGACAAAAAAATAATATATTGGAAAGTGCTAAAAAACATCTCTGTTTGGTAAAGGCTTAATTTATCCGGCCAGAAAATTAATTTAAGATAAGAAGAAGTGGCTATTGGAATCTGGACAAATAGGTTGATTGACTGAGTGTCTTGATAGGTAGTTGATTCCAAATCGGCTATCCTGCCACCAATCCTGGCGGCATACATGATAATTAAAAGCAAACTCATCGAGAAGAAAGGGATAATTTTTTTCCAATTATCTTTCAATTTTCCGGCTGAAATTTCATAAACGAAAAGAATAGCAAAAAAAACCATCGATTTTTCAGAAGACAAAAGGGAAAAGGCAAAGGCTAAAACCGCTACCCAGTATATTTTTTTGTTTTCTCCAGAAATAAGATAAAGGAAAAAGGAAAGAAGGAGAAAAAAGCCGTATTGGGAATACGGTCCGCCGGAGATCCATGTTATAGATTCTGCCATAATGGGATGAATGGCGAAAAGCAAAGAAGCAAAAATGGCAATCAATTTTTTATTGGTCAAGAAGTTTAGTATGGCAAAAGCCAAGAAAGACGATCCAAGATGAAAAGCGATATTGATTACACGGAAAAAGGCTGGATTCAGACCGCCGAGGTGAAAAGAAAAAAAATATAAAATATTTCTCACCGATCCTACCAGTGATTGCGTTAGGGCAAAGGTAAAATCTCCCACTCGGGGATTTTTTGAAATAAGCTGAACGTCATCGGAAACAAAGCCATTATCAAAAGCATTAAAATAAACTAAAAAAATAGATAGGGATAACATAATCAATATATTTATGTTATCAGCGATAAATTCTTTAAAATTGAAATTCGAATCTTTCAAAAAAGGCTTATTAGATGGGTTTTTGGCAATGAAGGAGTTGTATTTTTCCTTAGGCCAATGAGTTTTGATGTAGCGGAGAACTTCACCTTCCGGCAAATCCAAGTCCCTCCTTATCTTTTCCAAAGAGAGTCTTTTGATATTTTTCTTGATGTAATGCTTTTGGCTGGATGTCAGAGACATAAGAGTGTTGTTTATTTAATACTATTATATTATGATTTAAAAGTAAATTGATAAAAACAAAAAATGAATCTTTTTGTCCATCTTTTAATTCACATTTTGTTCGGCCTTCTGGCCGGATTTATTGTTTGGAGAATTTGGAAAAAAATAATTCTGTCTTTTTTTTCGGCTCTTCTTTCCGGGGTAGCAGTGGATTTTGATCATCTAATTGATTATTTTCTCGTTTTTGGCGCTGATTTCCGGCTGGATTATTTCATAAACGGCTATTCTTTTTTAAAAAGCGACAAAATTTACGTTTTGTTTCACGGCTGGGAATATGTTATCATAGGGGCGGCGCTGGCGTTAATTTTGGAAAATAAAACAGCAAAAACAATTTTTTTGGCACTGTCTTTAGGGCTATTTTTTCATTTAAGTGCCGATGTTTTTATTGATAATTTGCCGGTGAAATCTTATTCCTTGCTTTATCGGGCTAAAAATAATTTTGATTCTCAAAAATTGCTTTATCCCGATCATTGGCAAAAACACCTGAGGCAAAAAGGGGAGCTAATTTTAATTAAAGAATAAAATGATTGATAATAAATCCGCTTATGGCGGAAAAAAAATATTAGTAACAGGCGGAGCAGGTTTTATCGGGTCGCATTTATGCCGAAGACTTTTGGAAGAGGGGAATGAAGTTTTGTGCGTGGATAATTTTTTTACCGGCAACAAAAAAAACATCCTGGATTTAACGGAAAACAAAAAATTCGAATTTATGCGTCACGATGTGACTTTTCCCCTTTATGTTGAAGTGGATCAGATTTATAACTTGGCTTGTCCGGCTTCGCCTATTCATTATCAGTTTGATCCGGTTCAAACCACCAAAACTTCGGTTCACGGAGCAATCAATATGCTGGGGCTGGCCAAGAGGACAAAAGCCACAATTCTTCAGGCTTCCACTTCTGAAGTTTACGGGGATCCGGAAATTCATCCTCAAGTGGAATCATATTGGGGACGGGTAAATCCTATCGGTATTCGCTCCTGCTATGATGAAGGAAAGAGATGTGCCGAAACCTTGTTTTTTGACTATTGGCGCCAGCATAAATTGCCGATACGAGTTATTAGAATTTTTAACACTTACGGTCCTAATATGCACCCTCGGGACGGCCGGGTGGTTTCTAATTTTATTGTCCAAGCCCTTAAAAATGAAGACATAACCATTTATGGCGACGGATCGCAAACCAGAAGTTTTCAGTATGTTGATGATCTTATTAGTGGCATGATAAAAATGATGGACAATAAGGAAAATTTTACTGGTCCGGTAAACATCGGTAACCCGCATGAATTTACCATAAAGGAACTGGCGGAAAAAGTTTTGAAGATGATTCCGGAAAGCAAAAGCCGGATTATCTACAACGATCTTCCGCAAGATGATCCGAAAAAGAGACAGCCGGATATAACTCTGGCCAAGGAAAAACTCGATTGGGAGCCAAAAATACAGCTGGAGGAAGGGCTTAAAAAAACAATCGGATATTTCAACAGTATAAAGAGTGAATTATAAATTTAATATTGAATTTTTATGAAACAAAAATTTTCATTACCCTTGGTTAATGCTCATACTCATCTGGCGATGATTGCCTTTCGGGGAAAAGCGGAAGACTTACCGCTCGAAAAATGGCTGGAGGAGAATATCTGGCCGGCAGAAAGTAAATTTGTCCGTCCGAAATTTGTTTATGAAAATTCCAAAAAAGCGATAAGGGAAATGCGCAAAAACGGGATTGAATTTTTTTTGGATATGTATTTTTTTGAAGACGAAGTGGCCAGGGCGGCCAGGGAACTGAAAATGAAGGCGGTAATCGGGGAGGCGATGCTTGATTTTCCTACTCCCAGTGCCAAAAATTTCGATGAAAGCATTGTTATTACTGAGAAATTATTAAAAAAATACAAAAAAGATCCTTTTGTTAAAGTGGCGGTTTCTCCCCACTCTATTTATACGGTATCAAAAGAAAACCTGATAAGAGCTAAAAAATTGGCCCGGCAGTATAATGCCATTTATCATATTCATGTAGCGGAAACGAAGTATGAAGTGGAGGAGTGTCTTAAGAATAATAAAATGGCGCCGATTGAGTATCTGGATAAGATCGGGGTGTTGGATGAAAAAACGATTATGGCTCATTGCGTTTGGCTCACTGACAAAGAAATAAACATAATAGCCAAACGAAAAGCGAAGGTTGTCCATTGCCCTTTGAGCAATCTAAAACTCGGGTCAGGCATTGCTCCAATAGCCAAATTAAGAGAAAAGGGGGTGGCGGTGGCTCTGGGAACCGATGGCGCGGCCAGCTCGAATAGGCTTGATATCTGGGAGGCAGGCAAATTCGCTGCTCTCCTTCAAAAAGGCATAAGTCATGATCCGACTAAAATTCCAGCCAGAGAGGCTGTTTACATGATGACAATAGCCGGAATGGAAGCCCTGGGAATAGACAGCATTAAGGGCGTTTCGCTTTCCAATTGGAAGAAAAAATTTCAAAAAATGAAGGATTTTAGTTATCTTTACGAACTTAACTCGGAAAAAATTAAATTTTGGTAAATTTATGGAACGTCCTCTTGTTTCCGTTATTATAACCACCAGAAACGAAGAAAAAAATATCGGCAACTGTCTGGAATCAATAAAAAAACAAAAGTATCCAACGGAACTTTTGGAAATCATTGTTGTGGATAACAATTCAGAGGACAAGACAAAGGAGACAGCCTTAAAATATACGGATAAGTTTTTTAATAAGGGACCGGAACGCAGTGCGCAAAGAAATTATGGGGTGGAAAAATCAAGCGGGGAATATTTTATTTATCTTGATGCCGATATGGTGATGAATGAGAATGTTATTGATCATTCGATAGAAAAGATTAAAAGCAATCCGGAAATAGTCGCTCTTTATATCACGGAAATTGTTACCGGAAAAAAGTTTTGGAGCAAAGTCCGAAGGTTTGAGCGGAGTTTTTATGACGGAACGGTCATTGATTGCGTTCGGTTTATAAAAAAAGACAAATTTCTGGAAGTCGGGGGATTTGACGAGAAACTGACTGGTCCTGAAGATTGGGATTTGGATAAAAAATTGAGAAATATTGGGAAAACCGTTCTTTTGAAAACCCCTATTTATCATAATGAGGCAGAATTTAATATAAGAAAATATCTTAGTAAAAAAGGATATTACGCTCAAAATTTTAATGCCTATATTGCCAAATGGGGGAAAGATGACCCGGACGTCAGCAAGCAATTTGGATTTTTTTATCGATTTTTCAGTGTTTTTTTAGAAAGAGGAAAATGGAAAAAAATTATTTTTCATCCTATTCTAACACTGGGGATGTATTTGCTTAGATTTTTGGTAGGGATAAAATTTTTGTTTCGTTAGATTTAAATAATTGATAAAGAGGCTGAAAATATGCTATATTGGGTTAAGTTATCTTTGCGAAAACAAGGATATGTTTTTTGATTAATTAATTAAAAATTCACAAAAAAAATGAAAAAAATGCTTGTTACTGGATCAGGGGGGCTTATTGGATCAGAATCCGTCCGATTTTTTTCGGAAAAAGGATTTGAAATTCATGGAATCGACAATAATATGCGGGCTTATTTTTTTGGGAAAGATGCCAGCACAGAATGGAGCGTAAAAGAACTCAAAAAAAATATTCCTAATTATGTTCACCATGATGTTGATATTCGGAACAAGGAAGGGATTGAAAAAATATTTAAAAAATATAAATTTGATCTTATAGTTCATACTGCTGCTCAACCGTCTCATGATTGGGCGGCCAGAGAACCATACACTGATTTTGAAGTCAATGCTCACGGGACATTAGTTATGCTGGAAAACTTCAGAAATTATTGTCCGAAAGCGGTTTTTATTTTTACTTCTACTAATAAAGTTTATGGTGATACTCCCAACATCTTGCCTATAGTGGAACTAGAAAGTCGTTTTGAGATTGATGTTCGTCATCCTTTTTATAAGGGAATAGATGAAAGTATGAGCATTGATCATTCTAAGCATAGTATTTTTGGAGCTTCTAAATGTGCGGCGGATATAATGGTTCAGGAATATGGACGTTATTTTAATTTAAAAACAGCTGTTTTTAGGGGAGGTTGCCTAACAGGCCCTAACCACAGCGGAGCAGAACTTCATGGATTTTTAGCCTATCTTGGCAAATGTATTGCTACTGGCAAACAATATACAATTTTTGGTTATAAAGGAAAGCAAGTCCGGGATAATATTCACTCCTATGATTTGGTTAATGCTTTTTGGCATTTTTACAAAAAACCGCGAATAGCGGAAGTTTACAATATGGGTGGTGGACGTCATTCTAATATTTCCATGAAGGAGGCGATAGAAAAATTTGAAAAAATTACCGGGAAAAAAGCAAATATAAAATATATCAAGCAAAACCGAATTGGAGATCATATCTGGTATATAAGTGATGTATCTAAATTTCAAAGGCATTATCCGAAATGGAATTTTAAATATGGAATTGATGACATTATGCATGAGATTTGTAAGTACGGTCATTTCTAAGTAAATTTTATGAATTATAAAACCATTCTTATAACCGGTGGAGCGGGATTCGTCGGATCAAATCTGGCGCTAAAGCTAAAAAAACAATATCCGGACGTAAAGATTATCTCTCTGGACAATTTGATGCGGCGCGGTTCAGAGCTCAATCTGTCAAGATTGAAAAATGCCGGGGTGGAATTTATCCATGGCGATATCAGAAACAAGGAGGATCTGCTCAATTTAAAGGATAAAATAGAATTGATAATTGAATGTTCGGCCGAACCGTCCGTTCTTGCCGGCACAGAAGGATCGCCGGAATATGTCATTAATACCAATTTAATTGGAACATATAACTGTCTGGAGCTGGCCAGAAAAGACAGGGCGGATGTGGTTTTTATGTCAACCAGCCGGATTTATCCGGTGGATGGAATTGCCAAACTCAATTTTATTGAAGAGGAAACAAGGTTTTCCATTGCTCCTGAACAAAGCGTGCCGGGAGCAGCGCCCAAGGGGTTTTCAGAGGAATTTCCCCTGGGGAAAAACCGTTCTTTTTATGGAATGACGAAGCTTTGCTCGGAGTTTTTAATTAACGAATACGCGGCGGCTTATGGCATAAAGGCGGTTATCAACCGGTGCAGCGTGATTACCGGTCCGTGGCAAATGGGGAAAATTGATCAGGGGGTGGCGGTTCTCTGGGTAGCCAGGCATATTTGGGCTAATAAGCACCTTTCTTATATTGGTTATGGCGGGTCTGGAAAACAAGTGCGTGATTTTATCCATATTGACGATATTTTTGATGTGATAAAGACAGAAATGGAAGATATGGAAAAGCACAATGGGGAAATTTATAATATCGGTGGCGGACTGGAAAACAGTTTATCTCTTTTGGAGATGACCAAGATTTGTCAGGAAATTACCGGTCATAAACTGGAGATCGGATCAATTGCCCAAGACAGGCCTAACGATGTAAAATCATATATCACCGATTTTAGTAAATTTGAAAAATCTACCGGCTGGAAACCTAAAAAAAATGTAAAAGAAACATTGACTGATGTCCATCAGTGGATTATGGAGAATAAGGAACAACTGGAGAGCATCTTAAATTAATGAAAAAAATTCTTTTTTTAAACCACAATCAGGAAAATTTTGGCACTTATTATCGTTGCCTTTTTTTGGGGAAAAACCTGGCCAAGAGAGGGCACAGGATTACTATGCTCTGCGCTTCAGGTAAAAAGTTTGATCTTTTGGTGCGCCGAAAAAAGATAAGTGAAAATTTTACTATTATTACTTTACCCCGCATAAAATACCACGAATATTTTACCGGTCAGATTATTTTCCGCTTGCCGTTGGCTCTCTTTTTTGTTCTTTTTTCTCACTATGACATCTGCCATGCTTTTACCGTAGCCCAGCCGCAAATTGCTGTTCCGGCATGGGTGGCCAAAGTTATTCGTCGGAAAAAACTGGTTATCGACTGGGATGATCTCTGGGGCGGAGGATTTGCGGAAGAGCATGGCGGAATTATTTCAAAGGTTCTTGGATTTTCCGAAAGATATTTTCTTCGCTTTGCTGACAGAATAACCTATGTATCTGAATTTATCGGAGAGCAAATCGAAAAAGTTAAGTTAAAAACGAAAAAAATAAAAATTCCCAACGGTTCAAACACGGAACAAATTTCTCCTTTAGAAAAAGGAAAAAGCCGTCAAAAATTGGGACTCAAAAACGAAGAAAATTATCTTGTTTCTATCGGCAATACTTATACTGATAGTCTTGGACTTATGCTTGAAGCTTTCCGGGAAACACTAAAAAAAGAAAAAGTCAAACTTATTATGGTAGGGGAAGGAAAAGTAACGGGAAAATTCAAGAAGCTGTTTGACGAACTCAAGGAAAATATAATTGTTACTGGCAAAAGGCCCTTTGGCGAAGTGCCTCTTTATCTTTCCAGCGCCAATGTCCTTCTTCTGCCGATGGATGATAACGGTATTGAAAAAGCGCGTTTTCCTATGCGGTTTGGCGATTATCTTTGTGCCAATCGACCGATAATTTCCAATGCTGTGGGAGAGGTCGAATATTATATTAAAAAATATAATTGCGGCCTGGCTTCAAGCCCGGCTTCTTCCCAGGAATTTTCCCAAAATATTTCAAAGGCTTTGAATGACAGGAATTTATCTGATACAATTGGCTTAAATGCCAGGAAATTAGCCGAGGGGGATCTTAATTGGGATAACATCGGGGAAAAGCTGGAAAAAGAAGTGTATTTTAAAGTCTGAGGTATTTTTAATAAATTTTTATTATGAAGATATTATTAGCCAATCCGCCTTATCGAGTTTCTCTTAATGAACGGGAGGAACGATTTTTTATTCGTGCCGGATCACGTTGGCCTTTTTCTGTCACTAAGTGCAAAAACGAAAAATCTGAATATATGCCCTTTCCTTTTTATCTAGCTTACACTGCCGCCATGCTGGAAAAGGAAAAGGAAAAGGAAGAGGGAATAGAGGTCTTTGTTGAAGATAGCATCGCTCTTAATGAAACGGAGGAAAAATTTCTGGAAAAAGTCAAAAAAATAAATCCGGATGTTGTTCTTTTTGAAACTTCGACCAACACCATTCGTCATGACATTGGGTTGGCCAAAAAAATCAAGGAGTTTAATGGTAATGCCAAGATAGTTATGGCCGGTTTTCATGTAACAGCGCTTGCCAGGGAAACTTTTGATATTTCCGGCCAGGCTATTGATTTCCTGCTGCTTTCTGAATACGAATTCAATTTTTTAGAGCTTCTAAGAACTTTGAAGAGGGGCGGAGAATGCTCTGGTCTTGAAGGAATTGCTTTTAAAAAAGGGGATGAAATAATAATCAATCCGGTAAAATCGCTTCTTGATATTTCCAAATTACCTTACCCTGCCAGACATTTTTTTCCTTCTAACGGAAACAACGATCTAAGTGTTTATTGGGACGGATTTTGCCAGACAAAGCCGGCAATTCAAATGCATGCTTCCCGCGGTTGTCCTTTTCGTTGTAATTTTTGCGTCTGGAATCAGATAATGTATCGGAATGAAAAATACCGCCCTTTCCCGGTAAATTATATTTGCGACGAAATCGAATCAGTCATTAAAGAGTATGGAGCTCGGGAAATATATTTTGACGATGATACCTTCACTGGAAACAAAGAACATGTTTTAGATTTTTGCCGGGAGATGATAAAAAGAGGCCTTCATAAAAAAGTTTTCTGGTCGGCTATGGCTGATTTTATGATAACGGACGAAGAGATGATAAGGACCATGAAAAAATCCGGCTGCATCGGTTTGAAATTTGGAGTGGAAAGCGGAAATAAGGATATATTAAATCATATTGGAAAGCCAATTAATTTTAATAAATTAAAAATCAATACTAGTCTTTGCGCCAAGCTGCGCATCAAGACTCATGGCACCTTTACTTTCGGCCTTTCCAGGGAAACTAGGAAAACCATGGCCGAAACTTTAAATCTTGCCAAATCTATAGATTGTGATAGTGTTCAGTTTAGTATAACCACTCCTTTTCCGGGAACAAGATATTATGAGGAATTGAAAAAAGAAGGAAGACTTTTGTCGGAAAAATGGGAAGATTTTGACGGCAACAATAATTGTGTTGTCAAATTCGATGATTTTAACAGTGAATTCATAGTTGATTTTTATAAAAAAGCCACTGGCCGGTGGTTGAGACACAAATTAAAGCAGCCTCGATGGTTTTGGCGGCAGCTTTATTATCTTAACCGTTCCCGGTCATGGCAGGGCAACAGTTTTATTTTTAAGCGAATGAGGAGGGCGCTGATTTTGGTTTTAAGCAGATAAGGAAATAAAAAATGGCAGAAATAAAAATAAAGCTGATGAAATCGGCTTTTTACAACGAAAAAGAAACCAAGGAGAAGCTGGCCAAATTTGTAATGGAAGCTTCTTTTTTCAGCATGGGCGAACAATGTCGAAAGTTTGAGAATGATTTTGCCAAAAAACAAGGTAGAAAATTTGCCGTTTTTCTGACCAGCGGATCAAGTGCCAACCTTGTGCTTATTCAGGGATTGCTCAATCTGGGACGGCTCAAGAAAGGCGACAAGGTGGGGTTTTCAGCTCTAACCTGGTCAACTAATGTTATGCCTTTAATTCAGCTGGGACTTATTCCAGTTCCCTTGGATTGCAGCCTGAAAACGCTTAATGTTTCTCCGGCAGAAGTGGAAAAGAAAGCGGATGATATCAAAGGAATTTTTCTTACTAATACACTGGGTTTTTCTGATGATATAGAAAAAATCAAGGAAATCTGTCAGAAAAAAAATATTGTTTTTCTGGAAGACAATTGCGAATCGATGGGTTCGGAAGTGAATGGAGTGAAGCTGGGAAATTTTTCCTTAGCCTCCACCTTTTCTTTTTTTATCGGTCATCACATGTCCACTATTGAAGGCGGAATGATCCTGACGGACGATTCAGAACTTTATAATATGCTGCTTATGACCAGGATTCATGGCTGGGATCGGAATTTGCCAGAAGAAGAAAAAAAAAGAATGAGGACCCTTCACGGAATAGATGATTTTTATAGCAAATACGCTTTTTATGATTTGGCTTATAATGCCCGGCCGACTGAAATCAATGGCTTTTTGGGAAATTCCCAGCTTCCTTATTGGGACGAGATAGTTTTTAAACGCGAAGGCAATTTCAAACTTTTCCAATATGTAGCCAGAAAGAATGACGATTTGTTTTTACTGGATTTTCCTCATATGAACATTATTTCTAATTTTGCTTATCCGGTTATTGCTAAAGATAAGGGGAAAGCGGATTTTTATAAACGAAAAATGGAAGAAGCGGGAGTGGAAATAAGGCCGATTATCGCCGGAGATATAACCAAGCAGCCTTTTTTCAAGAAATATGTTTCAGAAACGACAACTTGTCCTAATGCTGATTTTATTCATAGTAACGGCTTTTATTTTGGCAATAATCCGGAAATGAATCAGGGGGAACTGGAAATTTTATGTAACGCGTTGGAAAAGAAACAATAAAAAAATAACTAATACTAATTCGAACACCGACTATGTTAAAAAACGAGAAAAAAACCGAAAAGATAATCCTGTTATTTTTATCTTTGCTTTTGTTTTTTCTGATCTTGATTACGCCCCGGGTCATAGGCGAAGGCGGTTCCATAAGATTAGATCGCGGATCGGCCATTTCCCTTTTTATGGCTATTGAACTTGGCGCGTTTATTTATATAATTTACGCCTACTTGGTTTTAGATAAGAATGTTTCTTCTGTTTTTCAGGAAAAAAAAGAAAACATGGAATATTCCAACTTTAACATTTCTCTTCAGGCTGATGAAAAGGAATTGGGAGAAAAAAAAGAAGAAAGAAAACAAAATAAAAAAAAGGCTTTGATTACCGGAATAACCGGACAAGACGGATCATACTTGGCAGAGCTGCTTTTGGAAAAGGGCTATGAAGTTCACGGGATTGTCCGGAGAGTGAGCACATTTAACCGCCAAAGAATTGAACATCTTTTCATTGATCCGCATGTAGACAAATTTGACATCCATCTTCATTATGGCGATCTGACTGATAGCGATTCTTTGCGCCATATCATTAATAAGATAAAACCGGATGAGATTTATCATCTGGGCGCGCAAAGTCATGTCCGGATCAGTTTTGATATATCTGAATTTACCGGCAATACTACCGGACTGGGAACATTGAGGATACTGGAAGCTATCAGGGACTCGGGTTATCCGATAAAATTCTATCAAGCTTCCAGCAGCGAGATGTTCGGTAAAGTCAAAGAAACTCCCCAAACGGAAACGACGCCATTTTATCCGCGCTCCCCTTATGCCTGTGCCAAAGTTTATGCTTACTGGCTCACAGTTAACTATCGGGAAAGTTATGGCATTTTTGCTTGCAACGGAATTTTATTTAATCACGAATCGGAAAGAAGGGGGGAAAATTTTGTCACTCGAAAAATTACTATTGGTTTGGCCGGGATAAAGGCGGGAAAGCTCCAGAAGCTTTATCTTGGCAATCTGGACGCCAAGAGGGACTGGGGCTATGCCAAGGATTATGTTGAAGGAATGTGGAGGATGTTACAACAAGAAAAGCCGAGCGATTATATTTTAGCTACCGGGGAAACTCACAGTGTCCGGGAGTTTGTCGAAGAAGCGGCAAAGCACGCCGGAATGGAGATTGAATGGCAAGGAGAAGGGTTGGAAGAAAAAGGAATAGACAAAAAAAGCGGAAAAGCGGTTATTGAAATTGACCCGCGTTATTTCCGGCCGGCAGAAGTCGATCTTCTGATTGGCAACCCGGAAAAATCCAAGAGGGAGTTGGGCTGGGAAGCCAGGACAAAATTTGCCGATCTTGCTAGAATTATGATGGAGCATGATTTGAAAAATATTAATAAAATTTTTCCCTAAAAATGAGCAAAATAAAAAAAAGAATATTGGTTACTGGCGGGACGGGATTTTTGGGAAAAAACCTTGTTCCAAAACTGGCTCAAAAATTTGAGTCGGTAACCGTTATTGCTCAGGAAAGGGAAAGGAATATCTTTTCTGGTTTGGATAATGTTCGAATATTGATTGGAGACATAAAAAATGAGGGATTTTTGCAGAGAGCCTTAAAGAAAAAAGATATTTGTTTTCATTTGGCATCTTTTAAAAGGAATTTTAAATATCACACGGAAAACCCGGGGAAAGTTTTTTGGGAAAACGAGGAGATTTCCCATTCTTTTTTTAAAAGCGTTTTTGAAAGTAGCTTAAAAAATCTGATAGTTATGGGATCAGCGGCTGTATATGCGCCAAAAGATTCTTTTATTTCGGAATCTGATCCGCTTAATCTCGAAAGCCAGGATGCTTATGCTCTTTCCAAGATATCGGCTGAAAATGGCGCGCGCGTCCTTTCTTATTCTCGTCCTGATATGTCCATTGTTCTTGTCCGGTCGGATAATTTTTATGGAGAAAAAGATAATTTTGGTCCGGAAGCCCAAGTCTTGCCTTCTCTTATTCGGAAATCAATCGAAGACGAGGAAATTGTTGTCTGGGGAAGCGGAAGACAGAAAAGAACCTTTATTTTCGTGGAAGATGTTTGTGACGCTCTGATCAGGTTGGGAAAACTAAAAAAAGGATTTTATGTTTTTAATATCAGCACCGGCGAAAAAACCGACTTTAAAAAAATTATTAAAATAATTAAAAAAATTGTAAAAGGCAACAAGAAAGTTATTTTTGATACTTCCAAACCGGAAGGTGCCAGTTGTCGTTTGGTTTCGGCCGAAAAAATCAAAAAGGAATTAAAATGGAAGCCGAAATATAATTTGGAAAAAGGATTGGAAAAAGCTATAAGATATTATTTAGAAAATAAAAATTGACAAAGATAATGCGTGTAGGTATTTTAATCAATTCTATCGAAGTCTTTGGTGGAATTGGAAAAATTGCAATTGAAGAAGTAAAAAATTTGAGAAAGCTGGGCGTGGATGCTGAGCTTTTAGTTTTTTCTGACTGGGGGAAGGAGAATAAGTATGAGGAAATTTCCTGCGATATTCCGATAGTGAGGTTGCCACAAAGATTGCCCAAGAGTCTTAGGATTAACAGAAAAGTTCCTTTTTTTACCGTTTGGAATTTTTGCCATCTTTTTTATCCGCTTTATCTTCCCTTTTATATAAAAAAGGGAGAATGGGATCTAGTCATCAACCATGAGTCATATCTGACTTTTTTTCTTCTTCGTCTGAAACGGAAAAAAATAAAATATATCCAGTTTATTTGGGATCCGATTTCGTATATAATCAAGAGGGTGTATACCAAGGGGATTTTAAATTACTTAAATCGAACACTATATCGTATCGGATTATGGCTTGATCATCTTTTTATTCGCAAGTCGGAAATGGTATTGACCGGCGGTCAGGCGCACGAAGAATTTATAAAAAAAACAGGAAAGAAATATAAAATACTTTACCCTTCCGTTTATCCCCAGGAAAAAATAAATGAAAATAGGGAAAAATTCGTTTTTATGATGACGGCATGGAAACAAGGAAAAAATCCAGAGTATGTCTTGGAGCTTTTGGAAAAAATGCCGGAACTCAGGATAAAAATGGGTGGATTATGGCTGGATAAAAATTATGAAAAAAGCTTTCGGTCATTGGTAAGGGAGAAAAAATTGGAAGAGAGAATAGAAGTTCTGGGCAGCATCAGCGAAAGGGATCTGAATAACTATTTATCCCGGGCAACGGTTTTGTTGCAAACCAATGATGATAGGGGGTTTGGCATGCCGGCCTTAGAGACGGCGGCTTGTGGCTGTTCGTTTATTATTCCCGAGGGACAGGGCGTATGTAATCTTTTTTCCAACGAGAAAGAAGGATTTTTTACCAGGGAAAAAGATACGGAAAGGATAATTTCGCTTCTTGGCCGGTTCTTGTCTGATCAGGTTTTTGCCCGGCAGATGGGAAAAGCGGCATGGGAAAGGGTAAAAAATAATTACTCATGGCGAATTCATGCCCAGGAAATAATTAATTTGGCCAGGGGTTTAAAATAATCCAGTAATAAATCTGGTCTTTGATTTTCTGTTTCAATTTTTAAATTTAATTTATGCCTTCCGCTAAAAAAATAATAAAAATAGCTCTTTCTAATCCGCAATCGGCCCTTCTTCAGGGATTTCATAAATTACGAAGAAAAAGCCGGCTGGAATATAATCTGAAAAGCGGTTGGAGTCTGTGTCCTGATTTCATCACCTTTCTTATAACTAAAAGATGCAACTATCGCTGCTATCGTTGCAGTGCTCATGCGCCGGAAGAAATGAAGGAGCAACTGGCGGCCGAAATGACAACAGATGATTATAAAAGAATAATTGACGAAGTGGCGCCTTATAAGCCGGCTATTTATTTTTGCGGTGGAGAGCCAACGTTGCGGGACGATCTTGTAGAAATAATAAAATATATTAAAAAGAAAAAGATGCTTTGCGCCATGACTACCAACGCCAGCCTTCTGGAGGAAAAATTAGCGAAAGACTTGGTGGAGTCGGGAATTGATTTTATCTCTATTTCTCTTGATGGTGACGAGGCTGCTCATGATAGGTCTCGGGGGATTCCAGGCGCTTATAAAAATGTTCTAAGGGGAGTCCGGAATTTACAAAAATATCGGGGCAAAAAATCCCGGCCGCACATAAAGCTGGTGGGCATTATCGATCCGGAAAACCCCATAGTTTCCCGCCATGTGCTTGAAATGGCCAAGAGTCTGGGAGTAGACGAGGCTAATTTCGGGCACCTGATGTTTTATCCAAAAAATGTTAAAATTGATCAGGAGGAATTTGCAGCTAAATATAAAATCGGATCGGATTATATAACCGGAATGGAAGCGGAAAAAGATTTCCAATCTGACATAAGCGGGCTCAAAAAAATGATCCGGGAAATAAGAAAATTTGAGGGTGTCCATACGAGCATTGCCCAGGGATTTGAAATCGACGTAGAAAAATATTACGCCTCTCCTTATCAATATCCGAGCTTGAAATCCGAGTGTATGACGCCCTGGTTTTCCGCCATAATCCGGCCTGACGGGAATGTTTCATCTTGTATGGAATTTGATGTTGGAAACATCAAAGAGAGAAAATTTCTTAAAATTTGGAATGATCCAAAATGGAAACTGTTTCGCCGGTTAAAATCCAGAAAAAAAGAGCATATTCCGGCCTGTTTTCGTTGCGGAGAGGGGCAGAAAATAAAATTTGATTAAAATGAAAAATGTATTATTTTTTAATCTAAATAGGATCACCTATCAAGGCGGCGCGGAGAGTTATATAATAGATATAGGCAATAAGCTTCTGGAATCAGGAAGGCCGGTAGTATATATTGGAGATTTTCGGATTATTTTAAAATTGTTCGTTATTATTGGATTTTTGCTTCGAAATATTTCTTTTTCTAAGTGTAAAAAAATTATAAAGGAAATAAATCATTATCCGGTAACAGATGAAAATAAAATAAAATTTTCAATCAGCTCCATAACGGTTAAGTTTATTTGCCCCTTTTCCCTTCAGAGAAGAAAGATAAAAAGTTTAGTGAAAGAATCCGCCACTATTTTTGTTAAAAATGAATTTATTGATATGATGTTTTTTTGGCTTTTTATGCCCAAGCCGGAAAAAAAATATGCCATTATTTTCACATCAATAAAATATCCGGAAACAAAAACCTTTCGGGCCAAAATTCACAATTTATTTTATCTGGGAAGCATCTATAAGTTTTTTTTAAAGAGATATGACGGATTGATTGTGTCCAATATGGCTGATTATGATTTATTAATTTCTCATTTCAAAATAAACAAGGAAAAAATTATTTATATTCCCTATGGCCTTGATTTCGATGAATTCAGGAAGAAAAAAATTGATTTTGATATTTCCGGACTAAAAGAAGAAAAAAGAAAAATCCTTTTTGTCGGCCGGCTAGAAGAGCAAAAAGGAATAGAGGATTTGATAAAAATAATTTCCAAGGCTAATAAATCCGAAAATAATTACCAATTTATAATTATAGGAGACGGACCGTTAAAAGAAAAAATAGAAAAATTATCAAGGGAGCAAGAAAATGTTATTTATCTGGGGGCGAAGCAGCACGGCGAAGTTCTGGGAATTTATGAAAAAGCAGATATAATTGTTGTTCTTTCTCGCTGGGAAACGTTTTGCTATGTGGCGCTGGAGGCTCAATTAAGTGGCAAGCCGGTTTTGGCCTATGACGTTTCCGGTCCCAACGAAATTATACTAGACGGAGTTTCCGGAAAAATAATAAAAGGTGACTGGAAAGAAATGCTAAAAAATTTAGACGTTGATTATAATTTTGATAAAAATTATTTTGCCTATAAATTTTCGCAGGACAGAGTTCTGGAGAAATACCGGGCCATTTTAAATTAATATATGTTTGAAGAAATATTGCATAAAATATTTAACAAGACAAAAATGTGGTTTCGAAAGGAATCCGCCTGGGCTTTTCTATTGGCTTTCATCAATCTTATTGTTATCTGGAATATTTTCGATACCAATTTTCTGATGGGGGTAGATGAATTTTCTCTTCAGTATGATGGATTTTTTGCCGAAAAATCATCGCTATATACATGGAATGACTGGATTAATCTGGGCCATAACAATCTTTCTACTAATAATATTGCTTATCTGGCCTTGTTTAATTTTTTTAATTTTATTTTTTCTTCTTCTGTTGTCGAAAGGATTCTTTACTGGATACTTTTCTTTTTCTGCTGTTACTCAATGTTTATCTTACTGGCCAGATATTACAAAATAAATTATTTCGTCGCTGCAACCTTTTCCCTGTTTTTTGAATACAATCTCCACCATGTGATTATGCCGCTGGCTGTAAATCCCAAGCTGGTTTATATTGCCCTGCCCATGGTCATTATCATATTAAAAAAATATATTCTGGACAGAAAACTGCTGAAACTTTCTATTGTTATGCCTCTTGGCCTTTTGGTAATTGCCCAGGTGGCGGCCAACCCGCCGGCTGTTTCGATTATTTTTATTTTAATTTTGGCTTATCTTATTTATCAAATTATTTTAAAAAACATTAAATTTAAAGAAGCGTTGCTTTTCTTTTTTGGAGCGTCATTTTTTTTCGTTCTTTTCAATTTTTGGTGGCTTTCCACTCTGATTCCAGCCATGCTGGAATCATCAGGTAATATTGTTACGGGTTTAAACGCGGCGATTCTAAGAGCTTCGCAATATCTCAATGTTTTTAACGTAATGAGATATTTGGGCTATGGGCCATGGTGGCTGGGTGAGGGAGTCGGACATAAATATGTCCAATTTTCCCAAGTTTTTGACGGCAGTTATTTCCTTATTGCTTATTCTTTTCTCCCGCCACTTTTTATCATCGGCGCCTTGGCACTTTTTGGTCTTAGTAAGCAAAAAAACTACTGGAAAGAAAAAGATCTCATTTTTTGGGTGCTGATTTTTATTTTTGGCGTATTCTTGGCGAAAGGAATTAACGCGCCCGGAGGGTGGTTTTTTGGTTTTCTGTGGCAAAACATCCCGGGCTTTTGGATATTCCGCGACCCTTGGGCGAAATTCATCCCATTGGTGGTTTTATCTTCGGTAATCACCGGGGCGATAGTTTGTGATTATATCATTCAAAGATTCAAGATTTTCAGGGTGGCAATTTTAGGAATTATGTTGATAACTGTATATTTTTATGCTGTCTTCCCTGATATTTATTATAACGATAACTTTTTGACTATGCGCAGCTTGCATGTCGACGTTCCCCAATATTGGGAGAATTACGCGGATAAATATGAAAAGAAAAAACTTGTTATGCGCAATCTTACTTTTCCCAAAACTCCCAACGGCAGCCACTTTTTTTCTAGCGGATTTTCCGGTCCCTTGCCTTTTATTTCTCTTGTTTCCCGCCAGCCTTTTATTATCTATCCCAATTTTAGCAATACGGGAAATGTCAACGACAGAATAATCGATGATTTTTACGGTTCCGAATATAAAAATTCCAAACTGTGGAGTTATTTGAATGTCGGTTATGCTACTCAGCAGAATGATTATAACTGGCTGGTCGGATATAAAGACACTTTTCCTCCTTCGGAAATGGAGAAAATTCTAAATAGCATAGAATTTTTGGAAAAAAAGGATAGTTTTGGAAATTTTGACTTCAATTATATCAGAGGAATAGATTTCGGAAGAGACAAGACGGGTGAGGAAAGGCGATTGATTGCCGATGAACTTCGCGGTCGATCGGCACTAGACATTTATAAATTAAAGCCAAATTATTTTCTTCCGCTTGTTTATATCCCCAAAGAAATAACCTTTTCTTCGAGGGAAGTAGAAAGTATTGCGCGAATTTCCAATGAACAAAAATTGGGCGTTTCTTCAGCAGTTTTTTTTCTAAACCAAAACAACGGCGAAATCGATGAAGAAAATATTAAAAAAACAAAAATCCTGAATAATTATCAGAAAAGTGATGATACCACGGTGGAATTTAAAAAAATCAATCCGACAAAGTATAGGATTATAGTGCATAATGCCAGTTCTAAATTTCCTTTGGTTTTTTCAGAGAGTTTTCATGAAAAATGGAAAATTTATCTGGTCAATGAATTTTCTAAGGATAATAAGCCTGCAAGCTTCTTAAGCGAATATAAAATTTTGGATGGAAATGATGATGATCAGGCAACCAAAGAGGAGCTTAGTGGTTATATACAAAACGGTTGGATTAGCACATTGGGAGAGGGAAAAGAAAAACAAACTGAATATTACAAGCAAAAGGACAGCAAAAGGAAATTGGATTATGTGGAAAAATATAAAATAAGTTTTGTTTCTAAAAATTTTCAAGGAACCATTCAAAACGATAATTTACCCGATGGTTATTTTTGGGAAACATGGTTTAAAAATCCGATCAGCGAGGAGGATAATCATCTTATGGTTAACGGATATGCCAACTCTTGGATTATAGACGTAGAGAAAATGTGCAAGGACAATCCGAATTTTTGCGTAAATAATCTTTCTTGTGAAACGGGGCAGGGCAAATCTTGTCTTTCACAAGACAAGGGTGAATCTTATGATTTTGAACTGGTGGTTGAATTTTGGCCGCAAAGACTTTTTTATATCGGAGTGGTCGTTTCTTCGGTTGCCCTGTTGCTCTGCGGGGGATATTTAGCGTATGATTGGCGCAAGAGAATGAATAATAAATTTTTTATAAATAAAAAAGGGGAAGAATATAAAAATGGCAAAAAAATTATTTAGATTTATAAAAGAAAACAAGCAATATGTTTTAGCAGCCTTGGCACTGATAATGTTTTTTCTGATTGGCAGGATTTTCCCGGCCAATATCATTACTTCAAAAAGTTGTGAGGGAGGAAAATGCAAAGCGGTTATCAAGGCTCCTGACTTGACCAATGAGAAGCCAAGGTTTTATGTTAATGATATTTTTAATTCCCGGGAAAAAGAATTCTATCGGATAATTTTTGAAGCAAAATCCAACAGACCAACCAGTCTGAGTATTTTTGCCGCCAATCCGCTGGATGAAAATAAAAAAATGAAGGAAGTGGAATTGGAAAGTGTCAATAACTATCAAACGAAGGAAATTTTTCTTGCGTCCGATAAAATTTATACGGATTTGCTGTTCAAAAAAAATAATCCTCAGGACGGAGCTGATGTCAGTATCGGCCATATTTATATTTCCCGCCTGAATATTTCCAGCGAAGAAGAAATTAAAAATCTTTCTCCGACCATAATCGGCGGCGCTGATGCGGAAATTCTCGATCAAAAACAGGAAAACAACAGCGCTTCTTTTGATCAGCTCAAAGAGCCGGGAGTTTTTTTGGGACAGACTTTTGAAGCCGAATTCAACTATATTACCGGAGTATCTTTGGATATTGATATTATCAAACAGAGCAATATGGGGGATAAGAAATATTCCCTGGAGCTTCGAGAGGTGGAAGACGAGGATACGGTTCCTAATATCAAAAGTGATCCGTTGGCCATAGTTAAATTTTCAGCAGACGGCATAGAGGAATTTCGCCAGGAAAACGGAAAATTTCTTTTTCCGATTATGGCCAAATTAAAAAAAGACAAAAAATATTTTATCGGCATTAATAACGACAATGTAAAAACCAATGAATTTAATTATCTGATTCCCAAAGGCACGAAAAACGGCAATGCTTATGCCAAGGGATCGGCAGCTGTCAAGTATAAAAAATATTCCTATCTGACTACCGGCGATCTTTATTTTAAAACTTTCGGCTTTAATCTCAAAGAATACGAGGGGTACAATATTTTACCGGGAACGATCATCGAGGATCGAGGAAAGGGGCAATTGTTTTTTTCATACTCTCAAAGAAACAACAAATATGAATTTATCAACTCAGATTCCGTTTCCGAGGACATTTATTTTGACGGGGAAAACAATTATATGGCGGGAACAATCAGGGAGGGGAGGGATTCTTTCATAATTTATAAGGTTAACACTATTCATCCGTTTAAAAACTTTTCTATTTCTGCCAGTCAGGGCGATTTGAATTTAAACAAGATAAGAATATATTTTTCTTTTGATAAAAAGGACTGGCAAGAAGCTCCATGGGAGACAAAAAATGAGTTGCAGGTCTGGGATTATACCAGCTTGCAAGTTCCGAATAATCAGAAAGAAATATACGTGAAGATAGAACCGGAAAAAGACAAATATCCCGGTCAGACAAAATTTGGCGTGAAAAACTTTAAATTTCAAGCGGAACTTATTAAGTAAAAAAATGACTCCCCAATTTATTAGAAAAAATGGTTTTTTTATCGGCGGGCTTTTTCTTTTGTTTCTTGTTGTTTTGGTAAATATTTTTCCCAGCGGATATGTTTTTGGCGGCGGCGATACAATCCAATTTTTTGGAAATTGGGAAAATCTCAGGTCGTTATTTTTTGATTGGGGCGGAAGAGCCTGGTTCTTTTATCTGATATTTTATTTGCTTAATATTTTTGGCATTTCGGAAGCCGGTCAGCTTTCCTGGTATCTGGGTGTTTTTATTTTCGGATCCTACATTTCTTTTTTTATTTTTTCCCGTTTAATTTTAGAAGATTCTCCAGGAAAGAGGGCTTTTGCCTCCCTTTTTTATGCGCTTAATCTCTATACCCTTTTTATTTTTACGGGCAATTGGGGCTATTCCTATTTTCCGTCCCTTTATATTTTTCTTCCGCTGATGTTGCTGTTTTTCATTAAATTCATAAAAACTCAAAAAAATATTTTTGGGGCGCTGTTTGTGCTGATTCTCTTTTTGGGCTCTTCCGGGTTTGGCAATCCGGCCTTTTTACTTTCTTTTATTATTTTTCTTTCAGCTGTTTTTCTGGGACTCTTAATTTTTGGATATTTTCAATGGGACAATAAATTGGCGGTAAAACTGTTTTTTCTGGCGGTTTTTTCTTTTTTGATAAATTCTTTTTGGATCTTACCGCTTGTCCCCGAAATCAGCCAGGGAGTGGAAAAGTTGCAGTCGTCCGAGGTGGTGGAATTTGATTGGTGGATACGCCACTCCGCCAGCCCCATCGTGAAAACCGTAAGCCTTAATCATTTTTCCGAAGATTATTTTCCCTATAATTTTTATTATAAAGATTTTTCCTATTTTAAAGTTCCTTTTATGGTTATTTCTTTTCTTCCCATGTTAGTTATCGCTTATGGACTGGCTTTTTTTAGGAAAAAAATGTCTTCTTCTGATCATTCTCTTTTTCTTTCTTTTCTTTTTGTTTTAGTAATTTTTATTCCTTTGGTAGCTCGCCTTATTGAGCCGTTTGAAAGAATAAACTATTATATCTATCATTTGCCGGGATTTGTTACCTTGAGAGGTTATGATAAAACCGCTATTTTTATTCCCTTTGTTCTGGCGACACTTTTGCTTTTGACCATAAATCACTTAAGCAGAAAAAAAGCATTTTTTATCTTAATTTTAATATTAATTATTCCGCTGCCATTTTATCTGGGAAAACTTCAGCAGACAGCCGGCTATAGAGTAAATTCAGAAAAAGATTTCCGAAAAGCTGCCATGAGCTTTTTAGTCAAGATTCCTGATGAATATCATTCTGTTCGGCCGCTAATTGCCAATGACAAGGATAAATTTTTTCTAGCCGCTCTGCCGGCCACCAAAAGTGACGGTTCGGGAATAGTATATTATCCAAAATGGAATTTTTACGGAGCGGATATGTCGGAAACTCTCTATAACAGGAAGCAAATCCAGCCCAATGTTGTTTATTTTAACGAATGGAATTTTGCGGAGGAATTTGGCGAACAGCAAGGCGAAAAAAACGACTGGTTGCCAAAGCTTCTCGGGATGATGAACGTTAAATATTTAATTTATCATAAAGATGCTCCCGAGAGTTCAGTGGAAAAAAGCCAGAACAAAATAGATGACTTGAAAAACAAAGGACTTATTAAAAATATCGAAAACAATGAATATTTTACTCTATATGAAATTAATTCAAGTCTGTTTTTCCCTTATATAACCTATCAACAAGAAAACTTGGATTTTCAAAATGATTCTGTTTGGATTGAGAGAAATCTGGAAAAAATGAAAAACCTGACTGCCAGCGCTGATTTTAGGGAGATTAATCCCAAAAAGTTCGAAGTGCTTTTTGATAATTTGGAAAATCAAAAAGAATTGGTTTTGGCGGAAAGTTATAATTCTAATTGGAAAGCTTATGCCATTTTAAAAAATGGAAGAGAGATTGAAATAGAAAATCACTTTATGGCTCGCGGCTATGCCAATGGCTGGAAGATAGACAGCAATCCAGATATTAAAAAAATCGTCATAGAATATTATCCTACTAGGCTTTTGTGCCAAGGATCCGCTGTCAGCCTCTTAGCCCTTTTGTTTTTATCTGTTTATTTGGTAAGATACTATTATAACAAACGAGGAAAAAATAATGTTTAAAAAGATAAATTTAAAACTAAAAACCATTCCTTTAAAGATATATGTTGACACCATTTTTGTCGCTATGGCTGTATTCATAGGCGCTTATTTCAAATGGAATGTTGTCGAAATAATGATTTTTGGGGTATTCATTGGAACGCTTCTCCGTCCCGTTCCCAGCCATTATCCGGCTGTTGTCGCGCTTTTTTTTCTTGCTTTAACGCCTGTTTTTTTGGCTTTTGGCAACAATCTGGTGCCTGAGAAATTGGCTATTTATGCCTATTTTTTCATAATAATTTCCGTAATCATGGGAATTTATGAAATTAGAAACGAAAAAAGCCCCAGTTAGCTTGTAAACCGTCCGGAAAGAAGCTAAAATGGATTTAATCATAATTTATAAATTTCAATAGTTTATGAACGAAAAACCACATATTTCAGTAGTCGTGCCTCTCTATAATGAAGAAGACAATGTCCAAGAACTCCATCGCCGAATTTCACAGGCCTGTCAAAAATTGGATAAAACTTTTGAAATTATCTTTATCGATGACGGTTCAAAAGACGGAACGGTCAATAATTGCAAGGGATTATCTCCGTTAAAACTTATAAAATTCAGGCGTAATTTCGGGCAAACAGCTGCTTTTGACGCGGGCATAAAAGAAGCCAGAGGCGAAATTGTCATTACTATGGACGGTGATCTTCAAAATGATCCGGACGACATCGGTCTGCTTTTGGAGGAAATGGAAAAAGGTTTTGACGTGGTTTCCGGTTGGCGAGCCAAAAGAAGAGACAGCTTGTCCAAAAAAATATTTTCCCGGGGAGCCAATATCCTGAGAAAAATTCTGATTCATGACAAGATTCATGATTCAGGATGCAGTCTGAAAGCTTATAGGCGGGAATGCTTTCATGATGTTGACTTATTCGGAGAGATGCACCGTTTTATGCCAGCCATTTTGGAAATGGAAGGTTTCAGGGTGGGGGAAGTGAAAGTTTCCCATCATCCTCGAGTTCACGGAAAAACCAAATATAACTGGAAAAGAGGAATAAAAGGTTTCGTCGATATGGTTTCTATTTGGTTTTGGAGAAAGTATGCCAATCGGCCTCTTCACCTTTTTGGCGGAGGAGGAATAATTTCTTTTTTGGCGGGAACAGTAATTCTTATCTGGATGGCGGTGGAAAAAATATTTTTTAACGCTTCTCTTTCAGAAAAAATCTGGCCTCTTATGGGGGCATTTCTCGTAATGGTGGGAATTCAATTATTCATTTTCGGACTTTTGGCGGATATTTTAATCAAAAATTATTATAAAAACCAAAAGAGAATGAATTATTCGATAAAAGAAATATTAGAATCATAAATTATGAAAATTGCTATTATCGGTACCGGTTATGTAGGCCTGGTCAGCGGAACCTGCTTTTCTCAGTTTGGTCATAATGTCACTTGCATAGACAAAGACAAACAAAAAATAGAAGCTCTGAAAAATGGCCAAATTCCCATTTATGAACCGGGACTGGAAGATTTAGTGAAAGAAAACGTGGCGGCCGAAAGACTTTCTTTTACTACAGAAACAGCGGAGGCGGTCAAAAATGCCAATGCTGTTTTTATCGCTGTCGGCACGCCCACTTCCCGAAGAGGAGACGGCTATGCCGATCTCAGTTATGTTTATGCGGCGGCGCGGGAAATTGCGCCCTATCTGGAAAATTACACGGTAATCGTGGATAAAAGCACGGTTCCGGTAGGCACGGCTCAACAAGTGAAAAGAATAATAAGAGAGGAAAATCCCAAGGCCCAGTTTGATGTGGCAAGCAATCCGGAATTTCTCCGGGAGGGGGCGGCTATTGATGATTTCATGCAGCCGGACAGAGTGGTGATTGGAGTGGAAACGGAAAAAGCGGCCGAAGTCTTGAAACAAATTTATAGCCCTCTTGGTCTCACGGAAGCGTCTCTCGTGATAACCAATCCGGAAACGGCTGAACTCATCAAATATGCTTCTAACGCCTTTTTAGCCGTTAAAATCAGCTATATTAACGATATGGCGAATTTGTGCGAAAAGGCGAAAGCGGATGTTGTGACGCTGGCCGAAGGGATGGGACTGGACAGCCGCATTGGTAGTAAATTTCTTCAACCAGGACCGGGTTATGGCGGCTCATGCTTTCCAAAAGACACGCTGGCGCTTAATAAAATAGCTCAGGAGCACGGAACGACTTTGCGGGTGGTAGAAGCCGCTATTGAAGTAAATTCCGCTCAGAAAGCCAAAATGGTAAAAAAGATAAGAGAAGCTTTGGGGGGCAGTGAATCAGGGAAAACCATTAGTTGCTTGGGACTGACTTTCAAGCCGGAAACCGACGATATGCGTGAAGCTCCCTCCCTTTCCATCTTGCCGGCGCTTTCTGAAAAAGGGGCCAAAGTCCGAGCTCATGATCCGCACGGAATGGAAGCGGCCAAGGTTTTAATGTCGGAAATAGAATATTTGGATGATCCGTATGAGGTATGCGAAGGAGCTGACTGCGTGGTGCTTATGACTGGCTGGAATGAATACCGGGCATTGGATTTGGAAAAATTGGCATCCGTTATGAAGGACAAACTTTTTATCGACCTGCACAACATCTACGAACCGGAAATATTAAAAGAAAAAGGGTTTAAATATTTCGGCGTAGGGAGAAATTAGATTATGAGGGTATTATTTTTCAATTACGAATATCCGCCTCTTGGTGGGGGAGCAGCCAATGCTACCTCTTATATTTTGCATGAATTTAAACACATCTCTGACTTGAAGGTAGATTTGGTGACTTCTTCCATAGATAATAATTTTCATCTGGAAAAAATAGGGGAAAATATCATAATTCACAAGCTTCCTGTAGGAAAAAATAAAAAAAATCTTCATTATCAGTCACAAAAAGATTTGCTCGTTTATTCATGGAAAGCTTATTTTTACGCCCGGAAATTGGTAAAAAAAGAGAAATACGATCTCTCACATTCCTTTTTTTCTGTTCCTTGCGGTTTTATTTCCTGGATTTTAAAAATCCAATATAAAATTCCCTATATTGTTTCTTTGAGGGGGGCGGATGTCCCTGGTTATAGTGAAAGATTTTCTTTTTGGTATTGGCTGTATACTCCGATAATAAAAATGGTGTGGTCCGGCGCCAAAGCGGTTATTTCCAATAGCCAAGGCTTAAAAGAGTTGGCGCTGAAATCAAGTCCAAAAAAAGAAATAGGCGTTATTTTTAACGGAATAAATATAAATGACTTTCGGCCGGACGGCAGTCGGAAACCGGAAGACAGATTTATCATTACCAATGGCGCTACCAGGCTTACGGCCAGAAAAGGAACGGAATATTTAATAAGGGCAATTTTTTTGCTGATTAAAAAATATCCCCAAATCCGGCTAAAAATCATAGGTGATGGCAGTGACAGCGAAGATCTTAAAAAACTTTCTTGTAAATTAAAGCTGGAAAAAAATATAGAATTTTTAGGGCGTGTTCCCCATGAGGATGTCCAAAAATATTATCAGGAAGCGTCTGTTTTTGTTTTGCCGTCGTTAAACGAAGGAATGAGCAATGCGATGCTGGAAGCCCTGTCATCGGGCCTGCCTATTTTGGCTACTGATACTGGAGGGACAAAAGAATTGATAAGGGAAGGAGAAAACGGTTTCATAATAAAAATGAGAGACAGCGCAGATATAGCGGAAAAAATTGAAAAATTAATAGAAGATAAAAATTTGCGCCAAAAGATGGCCCAGAACAGCCGAGAAATGGCCAAAAAACTAAGTTGGAAGAATGTGGCGGATAAATATTACCAATTGTATGAAAAAATATCTAAAAATATTTCTTAAAATTTTAGTCAGTCTTTTTTTTCTGTGGCTGGTTGTTTATAAGACCGACTGGCCGGAGGTAATGTTTTATCTTAAAAAAATAGAGATCTGGCAGATAATATTATATGTCGTTGTCTTGCTTTTGGGTATACTCATTTCCGCTTATAAGTGGAAAAAGCTGGCAGAATTCAAGGAAATTAATTCTTCTCTTTGGGATTTTTTCAAGCTTTATCTGGTAGGAACTTTTATCAATAATTTTATGCCTTCCTTTATTGCTGGCGATGCTTTTAAGGCTTATGCCATAGCCGGAAAGGAAAAAAAATACAACGAAGCCGTTTCCACCGTTATGATGGACAGAATCACGGGACTAATTGGGATAATGATCCTTTCCCTCATGTGCAGTATTTTGAATTTTAAAATGGTGTTGGGAAACGGAATTTTGATAACCATTAACATTCTTATCATTCTTTCTCTCTTTGCTGATATTATCATTGCTGAACTTAAAAAAATAACTTTTCTAAAAAATTGGGTGTCCAGGGTTATGCCGAAAAGAGTGATTGATTTTCTTCGCGAGCTTTATAGCTATAATAATAATTCTGAAATAATAAAAAAAACCATCTTTCTTTCTTTGGTTTTTTCTCTTGTCGGCGTGGCTTTTTTAAATTATATTCTTTTTTGGGGGCTGGGAATAGAAATCGGGTTTCTGGATTATCTCTCCGTCATTTTTATAATTAGCATCATTTCTTCCCTTCCTATAAGCATTAACAATATCGGGCTTAAGGAATGGGCTTATATCACTTTTTTCGGCCTATTTGGCGTAACTTCCGGAGCAGTGGTGGCTGTTTCCGTCATCAGCCGATTTTTGCAGATGGCGGTAAGCTTTTTTGCCCTGCCGGCTTACCTGAAAGCCAAGAAAAAATAATCAGCATCAGTGCCCTATTTTTTCCAAATGCACCCCATTTTTGTTCCACTCCAGAAAGGCCCAGCTTCCTTGGTTATTGCTTAGCCTGTTTATGACAAAGTATTTTATCCCATCTCTTTCTTCTTCATGCCAGATGTGGGCGTCGCCGGAAACGGCGATTATTTTTTTGCCGCTTTCTTTGAGTATTTTTTGAACTTCACCGGCATTGTCTATTTCATAAATTTTTTCACCGGTATCAAGCCTGAAAAGGGGATGATGGCTGATAATGATCACTTTTTCTTTTTTTGTTTTTTCCAGCTCATTTCGGAGCCAGTCCAATTGGAGGAGGGAAATTTTTCCCCGGTCAAAAGAACGACTGTTTCTTATGTTTTTTTCTTCCCTGAAATAGGAGTCTTTTCGCCGGTCTTTTTCCCATTCCAATCTTTCCCGGGAAATATTATTTTTTTTTGAGAAATTATCAAACTTTTCCTGGTCTTTTAATATGTCCCGATAAAGTTCATATTGAGTTTTTAACTCTTGGCAATTTTCATCTTCCGAGCATCTATTTTGAGTTCCTTCTCCGCCGGTCGCGGTGTCCAGAATAATTATTTTAAAATTTTTCAATTCTATCGAATAGTAGGAACTTTTTAATCGGTTGGTTCTTAACCAAAAATCAAAAGAAGAAGAATTATCAATATCATGGTCGCCCAAAACGTTTAAAAAAGGAAAATTTTTATTGGAAAAATAGTCTACTGTTTGTCTCAGATCAATCTCGGCTGTTTCGTGGCATTTACCTACGCGATAACTCAAGAGATCGCCAAGATTTATAATTGCATCCGCTTTTTCCGTCTCAACATCAGTTGTAAAATCATTCAACAGCCCGTCTTTTTCTATTTCCGGACTAAAAGGCAGGCATTTATGCATATCAGCGATGAGTGCCAATTTCAATTGCTCGTTTTTTTCTTCCTTTTTTATTTTTAAAAATATAAAAAATATGGAAAAGATAAAAAGGATAAAAATCGCGGAAAAGATGATATTTTTTTTCATAATTTTAATTTTTTCCTTCCAATGCCAAAACGGTAAACCGGCCCAGATTTTTTGAAGCTAGGGTTAGATAACAACATTCATTTTCCGTTTCTGCGTCTTTTGCGTTCTTACTTTTTATAACCATAAATAAAATCGAGTTTTTGTCCAGTTTTTCTCCGGAAAGGACGGAGATGTTCACACCGGCTCTTTTGTTCAGGTAATTAACAGACCGGCTGAACTCGAAAGGGTAAAGGTAGAGTTTTTTTCCTGTTTTCTCATTTTTCTTTTGGGAAAAATCATGGATAAATTGGGAAATATCTCGCGCTTCTTTCAGACTTATTCCTCCATAAATATCACTTTTACCGTTATAATTTTCCAAATCATAAACATTTTTATATGTTTTCAAATTGAAAAAGGCCGAAACTAAAGCGACTAAGGCCATAGCCAGATAAACCGTTTTTTTATCCAAAAATCTGCTAAAAAAATTGATTAAAAGACCTAAAAAAATAAAAGGCAGAAAGACCAGGACGATGAAAAATCGTAAATTTAATTCGCTGGCCAGAGGCAAAAACAGAACAAAAGAAAAAGCGAATGACAAAAGGACAAGTCCCAAAAATTTTTTTCTTTTTTCTTCTTTCTCTTTTTGAAAAGACAATATTAATCTTATTAACCCAAAAAGAAAAAACAAGCTGCCTGAAAAAGCGGCAATTATTTCCTTGGAGGCGCCAGAGCTGACCAGTTTTTTTACTTTTAGCCAATTTTTTTGAGGTTCATAGGAAGAAAGGACATAAAAATTTCCCTGCACAAAGAACTGTCCTTCCGCCAAAATATTTTTTACTATCGTGCCGTCTGCTTCTGTTTTCTTTTCAGCTCCCTTGAAGAAAGAATTAATGTTGTTGCCATTATTTTTTATATCCGAAATTAAAAACGGCAAATTTAAAACGATAGCAATGGTAAAAACATAAAGCAATTTGGCTAAAATTTTATTTTGTTTTTTGAAATAGAGAAAAATAAAAGCCGTTGCGACAAGTGCCGGCATCAAAAAAAGAAGAATTGTGTGCAATTGAATGCCTATGCCCAAAGCTATTCCCAAAATGACAGGCCAAACAAAATCTTTTCTTTCTCTCTTGCCGGCAATTTTTAAAATGGCAATCAAAAAAAGAAGGATAAAAAAAGGAATAACATTGGGGTTCCAGGCAAAGCGGGAATATTTAATGGCATAAAAAGATGTAGCGTAAAGAAAGCTCAAAAAAAGGGAAAGAGGTGGCGAAAAATAGTAGCGCAGAAAAAGAAAGAAAAGGGGAATGGAAAGAGTAGCGAGAAGAGGAATGAAAAAAGCCATACCGGCTGGATTATGGCCGAAAAGAAAAGCGGAAATATATTCCAAATAATAAAAAGCCGGTCCCAACTTGAAAGTGGTTCCGCCGGCTTTTGGGCCAAGGAGGGGAAATTCATTTTTATCCATCATTTGGTCAATCACGCTTGCATCCCTTGCCTGGTCGGCGTTAAAGCGGAGAAGATCGGAGAATTGGTAAAATCTCAAAAATCCTCCAATAAAAGTGATAAGAATTAGCAATAATATAATTTTTCTTCTTTTGATGAAGTTAGTCATTTTTTAATTTTCAAATTTTATTATTTTTACAAAATTGTCCGGACGTCCGTCAATAAAAAGCGCCCACTCGTAATCAGTTTTCATTTTTTCAAAATAATAGCCGCTGTCCTTTCCGGTAAAATCCGGGTTGGTAAAGACGAATCTTTTTTTAACTTTCAAATCTCCTCTTTTGGAAATGACAAAATAATCAGGCCGGACGATGTTAAGATCTATTTTTCTGGAGTTTAGGCATTTGCCGTGGAAAAACTGGCAAATGGTGGCAGTGTTGGACCAAATGATCTTATTTTGGGCGTCAGGAAGAGAGTTGAGATACTGAGCCGCTTCATAAGAGCCGTGCCCCCAGGAATTATTAATGGTGAATTTTTTGGGAAGCATGGAATTGGCGTAACTGAAATAGAAGGGACGGATGGACCAAAGCGAATAAAAACTGGTAAAAAAAATAAGACAAGCGCTGAGGATGAGGATTTTTTTGTTTTTAGATTTTAAAACTTCCAAAAATTCTATCAATGCCACAGCGGAAAGAATGGAAAACAGCGGGTAAAGGATGATACTGTAGCGAACGTTGGTTACCACTTTGGTAAAAAGAGTGGCGGTGAAATAGATAAGAAAAAAAGAAAGAGTAAAAAATAGGACGGAGAAAGTCCGGTTGGTTAATTTTCCGGAAAATGACCGGTAGGAAAGAAAAATAACCAAAAGAAGACCGAGGGGAGTAAGAGAGAAAACGAAAGGATAAAATTCCATCAGCAGCAGTTTTATGTTTTTTTCAATTACTCCGTCGTTGGCCAAAAGTTTTCCAAAATTAAATTCTTTCGGTTCGTTGGCATAGGCGGCGTCACGAAGAAGATCAAAAGGAATCGCCTTTTGGCCGCTCCAAACGTTCAGAAAAATGGGAATTATCACCAGGAAAAACATCAAAGAAACAAGAATTATGATAACCGATCTCTTTTTTCTTAAAAATCCGACTAATTGTTCAAAAATATTTTTTTTGAAGAAAATTATTGCTCCCAGAATAAAAACCAAAAAAGCGCCGATTAAAAAATTGTCTTTATTTATAAATTGGGAAATTCCCTTCAAGAGGTATTCCGGCTTAACAAAAACAGCCGGCAAGAGGACGGAAAAAATGGCAATGGCAATGGCAAAAATAAGGGCAACATTTAAAAATTCTTTGCCTAGGAATTTGTAGTCAGTTTTCGGGCTGTTTTTCGGGTCATCGAAAATAATTTTTGCCAAAATGGCTAAAAGATAAAAAAGAAAAAGAGTAACGGCGGTGTATTTGGAAAGAATAGAAAAACCGGAAAAAATTCCGGCTAAAATCAAAAATTTCTTTTCTCTTTTGTTTTGAAAAGCGAGAAAAGAAAAAATGGACAAACTGGCAAAAATCCACAAAAAACTATCAGGATTTATGATTTGAGAAATGCCGACGATAACGGGATTTAAAGAAAGAAACATCACGGAAAAAAGCGCCAGCCACCAGAAATCAAAGGCTTTAAAAGCCAGCCATAATAACAGCGGCAAGGAGAGAACGGAAAGTAGAAGAATCGGCAGGCGAAAAAGCAAATTAATAAGCTCGGTTTTAGAGGTGTCAAAAAGGGTAAAAAGACCGCCCTGAGTGGCAATAGGATCAACTATTTTGTGAGTTTCCGGATTAGGCTCAAAAAGAAGAGCGGAACCGGAAAAAAGAGCGATGGTTACACCGGGCTTATCATTTATGTAAGTTTTCTTCCAATCTTTGTTTTCTATGGCTTGCCAATATTGCTTTATCCGGCCGTATTTCCATAAATGTTCGTCGGTGGTTTCAAATTTAGTCAAATGGTAAAGACCGAAGGCGAAAAACAATATCACCGAAGCCAGAAAAAAAATAACAACGATTGCTTTTTCATTTTTCAAATTCATAAGTTTATAGTTTTTGGATAAATTCTACCTTGGAGACGGAAAATATTTTTATAAAATTATTCGGCCGGCCGCCAATTTCGATATTAAAATCCCAATCTGGGGAGTCATAGAGGGGGTAAATTTTTAAGGATGTCAGTCCGGCGTTCAAATGATTGAGGTTCATGCCGGTTGTTCGGTTTTCTCTGCCTGAAGATACGACAAAATAATCAAATTGAACATTGTCTTCATGCGTAAACTCCACGCCGATATAGCATCTTCCTTTAAAAAAAGAACAAACGCCTTTTTTATCCGTCCAAACGCCAAGATTTTTGGCGTTAGGCAAATTATTCAGATACTGAGCCGCCTCAAAGGAGCCGTCTCCCATATCCTTAAGATTGAGAACGTATTTTTTAGGCAGTAGATCGGAAGCATAACTGAAATAAAAAGGCTTTATGGAAAAAAGGCTGAAAAGCGAAAAAATAATCAGTAAAGAATATAAAAAGATATATTTACCTCGTGCCAGATATGTTCCTTGGTCAAATTCGCCGGTGCGGGTTTTGCGATAACCCAAGTAGTTTAGAAAATGATGAATTCCGATGGCGGCCAAAATAAAGCCGATAGGGAAAATGATGACCTGATATCTTATGGTCGCGCCGACCAGGTTAATGGTGGAAGCAAAATAATAAAGAAGAATGAAGAGGACAAAATAAAAAGTTAAAACAGAGTGGGGCGAAAAGTCGTTTTTCCGGAGAGTCTTTTTGATGACAAAAATAATTAAAAATATAATTGACAAAAAAGCGATGGGCGATATGCCAAAAATCAGGGAATAGAAACTGGAGAAAAAGAGGCCAAAAAATCCAGTTTCCCTGTAAGAAGTTTTGGGCGAAGCCAGAATTGATTCAAAATCGTACCATTTCATGCCTAAATAAGTATTGGCAAGGACAAAGGCGATGCTTAAGACAAAAAATAAAAGAAAGGAACAAAGCAGATGCTTTCTTTTTTTAATTAAGGTGGCAATAAGAAAAGATGATATTTTTCCCTTAAGGGCGGAAAGATCAAAAAAAAGAAAAATCATAATGGCCGAAAAAAGAAGGTAAACTTTTTGAAAAGCCTGAGAAAAAATTGTGCCTTTAAGAACCAGGGACGGCTCAATCCAGGCGGCTGGCAGAAAAAGGAAAAAAACCAAAAGGGAGAAAAAAACCAGAACGACATAATCGGCAAGATTTTTTTTAAGGTAGTCTTTCCAAGAAATTGATTTATATTTTTGGCAGTTAAACAGATATTCCAAAAACAGAAGAGCGAGAAAAAAAACATAAAAAATATTGGCCACATATTTGGTCAACAGGGAAAAACCCAGAAAGAGTCCGCTGAGATAAAGATACCGGTCTTTCCTGTCTCTTTGATAGATTATAAAACTCAAAAGGACGCAGGAAGAAAAAATCCAAAGGAGGGCGTCTGGATTTATAATTCGAGAAATTCCCAGAAGAATAGGGGAGAGACCGATAAAAATGATGGCTATCAAAGATGTTTCTTTTCCCAGGAGTTTTCGGATAAAAAAATAAAGAAGAAAAAGGGACAGGGAGCTGAAAAAGAGAATGGGGAGGCGCATAAAAAAATTCATTTCTTCCACATTTTTTTCTGGCGGGTTGATCTGGCTTTTGAATCTGGTTGATTCGTAATCTTCCGGATTGACAAAATTAAGTCCCGCGCCGGAAAGAAGAGCCACCGTTATGCCGGGCTTGTCGCTGACATTGGTTTTATACCATTCCCAATCTTTCAAGTTTTCCCAAAATTTGGGAATTCTGTCAAAAGTCCAAAGCGCTTCATCAACTGCTGAGAATTTTGCCAGATGATAAAGGCCAAAACCAAAGTTTAAAATTACAACTGTCAGGACCAGGATTATTTCCGCCCGGTTTTTTTTATCGAATATTTTTCCAAAAACGGAAAAGTAATTTTTAATCTTAAAAACGCCTTCTTTTTTCCTTGCTTTCCAATGAATGATTGTAAAAGCCATAAGAAGAAAAAAAGCGATAATGGAGAGGGGAACAAAATGGTTGATGTTGTAGCAAAAAAGACTGCTAGCTTTTTGGCATATCAGCTGATCCAGAGCATAAATCAATACGGCCTGAGTAGGAAAAAAGACGATAATGATTTCCTTGATAATTTTTGGCACGCTTCTGTTTTTCAGAAAAACCAAGGAAATTACCATAAAAGACAAAAAAATGATCAGATAAGAAAGGGCAAAATAATCCCAAATTTTTCCCGGATCGGAGGGTGCATTAAACAAGCTGATCCATCGAGGTCGATAAAAGGCGAAGAAAAAGGCGTTAAGAAAGGAAATGAAAGAAATAACCCCAAATGCTACTTTTTTTGAGCTATTGGTGAAAAAAATCATATCGGATAACGTTTGCCAAATGGCTTAATAATGATTAAAATAAAGAAAGATACGCATCCTCATTATAAACCAAACAACATGAAAAATAAAGTCCTGGTGATGTTTAAAAATAAGTATTTTCTGGTCTTTCTGGCAATTATGTTTTTGGGTATTTTCTTGAGAGCCTACCATTTTTCCGACTGGCTTCATTTCGAATTGGATCAGGCGCGGGACGCTAAAATTACCGATTTGGCTTACCGGGAAGGAGTGGAAAATCTGCCGCTTTTGGGACCGAAAGCGGCTGGCACTTTTTTGCGGCTAGGACCGGTTTTCTATTATTTTAATTATCTGACTGTTGTTATTTTTGGTAATAATCCGGCTGGAAATGCTGCCAGTTCGCTTATTTTTGGCGTTTTATCTATTGTCGTTTTTTATTTTTTAATGAAACGATATTTTGGGGAGAAGATATCCTTGCTTTTAGCGCTTCTTTTTTCTTCTTCCATTTTTCTGGTTGTCTACTCGCGTTTTGCCTGGAATCCTAATCCGATTCCTTTTTTCTCTCTTTTGCTTTTTCTTTCTCTTCTCAAGGTGACCGATAAAAATGAAAAAAGAAGGGGGGTTTGGCTGGTAGTTTCCGGATTTTCCCTGGCCTGTGTCACGCATATGCATTTTTTGGCTTTTGTTTCCATGCCGGTTATAACCGCGCTATTTTTGCTTATAAAGTGGCCGAAAATAGCCTGGAAATATTGGCTAATGAGCCTTATGGTGATATTTCTTCTTTATCTTCCGCCAATAATCAACGATATCGCCACCGGCGGAGATAATTACGGCCAGTTTTTCAAGGTGGCCGAAGGAAAATCAAATAAAGATGATCACAATTTGCCGGAAAAAGTAATCAAGAATTATAAAGAAAATTCTCTCGGATATTTTCTGATTCTGACCGGCCAGGGGCGAACAGAATTGCCAAAAGTGGAAATAAAAAACGAAGTCAATTTGACTTGCGATCCGAATTGTATGACAAAAGTAAATCTGGGCATGGTGGCGCTGGTTGTTTTTACTGTAGGATTGGGATTGATGATTTTTTATTTCTGGAAAGGGCGAAAAAATGAAAATAATGATTTTTTGACGCTTTCAGTTTTATGGTTTGCTGTTATTTTCGGCCTTTATACCCTGATTGCTTTTGACATTTCCCCGCGTTTTTGGCTGGCAGTTTCCGGCTTGCCCTTTATTTTTCTCGGGCTGTTTTTGAAAAGCCTGGAAGATTATTCCCGATTAAACAAGAATCTTATAAATATTTTAGTATTCCTTCTGGTGGGAGTCTTGGTGTTTTTTAATCTTTGGGAAGTTAAAAAAAGATTTTGGCAGTATGCCAATGCCCATCAAGAAAGCTTTGCCATTGAAACGGATAAAATTTTAAAAGAAAGAACCCGCGTGACTTTGGAACAGCAGTATTTGATTATTGATTATATCGTTGACTTTTATGAAAAAAACAAATATCCGGTTTATCTTAACAGTGATCCCCAGTTTCGCCGTTCTTTTGTTTTTCATCTGAAAAATAAATCAATTCCCAATGATGATTGGCGAAATGCGGTTATTGGCGGAAAAGTTTATGCTGAAGGCAACTATTTTCTGGTTTATCCCACGCTTTCTAGCTGGACAGGCGACGTTCAAAAATATGAAAATAATTACCGGTTGATTGATAAAAAGGAATTTGGAACATTGACCGTTTTTCATCTGGAACCGCTTCCCGGAGCGATTAATTCCCAAAGGCAGGAATTTGAAGAAGATGGAAAAAATAGTAGCGCACCCGGTGTGCCGGTTCGTTATCAGTGGGATGAAATATTCAATGACGACAGTGAAACCGAAGAAGAAAATTAAAATTATTTTTAATAAAATTAATAAAATAAATGGATCTGACGAAAAAAAATGCCTTTACTGTCCTGGTGGCAATAATATTATTAGGCGCGTTCCTGCGTTTTTATAATATTGGAGCGACATCTTTTGTGGCCGATGAGTTTTTGGATATTAACTCCAGTTATGCCTATTTCAAAACCGGCGTATGGCAAAATTGGGATTTTAATTTTTCCCGGGTGAATAGCGATAATGTTTTTGAAGCGCGGGATTCGCGGGCTTGGATATATAAAGGGCAAGTGGCTCAGGTTTTTAAATTCCTGCCGCCCACCGAAAGCGTTGCTCGTTCCGTTAGCGCCGCTTGGGGCGTAATTTCCATCATTCTTATTTATCTGGTGGCCAAGTATTTCACCCGAAAAAAAGAAATCGGGCTTATCTCTGCTTTTCTTTTTGCGGTCAGCGTTTCCGGCATTATTTTTGACCGGAAGCTGAGGATGTATGCTATGTTTTTTGCCGTATTTTTGGCTTTTTCCTGGATGCTTTATCGATTTTTGGAAGAAAAATACAAAGGAAAGAATAAGCTGGGTGTTTTCTTTTACCAAAAATTGGATATAAATATTATTTATCTCCTTCCGGCTATAATTTTAGGGGCTGTGAGCTTTTTGACCCATCAATTGACGGGCAATATAGTCATTATAATTTTTATTTATCTTTTGATCAGATTAATTCAAACCAGGAAAAATCTTTGGCCGAATAAATATTTGTTGGGACTGTCAGTCTTCTTTGCTGGTTATATCGTGGCTCTTCTTCTTTTTCCTGACAAATTAGCTGTTTTTTCCAAAGGAATCCGATTATTCGAAAATCACTGGAGCTATCTGGCGGTAACCTTTTCCGATTACAGCAATTTCATCTTAGCTGGAATTTTTTTAGCAACCGGAATTTATTATTTAGCCAAAAAAGAAAAGCTAAAAAAGGAAACGCTTTGGCTGGCCGTTTCGTTTTTTGCCGTTCTCTTTTCGGCTATATTAATTTGGAATAGAAACGTGGGCGATCAATACATTTTCTTTATCCAATCTTTTATGATAATTATTGTAGCTTCCGGCATTTATGCCGTTTGCAGTTTTTTCAAGGAGAATCTTAGCCAATTCGGCCGGCGCGCTGTTTATGCGCCGATAATTATCATCGCTCTTATTTTACCCAACTGGGGTTATTTTTGGACGGAAAGCAACACATATAAACAAACCAGTCAGTCAGATAACCCCAATTTTAGGCGGGTTTTTACTTATTTCAAAAAAGCTAAAAATAGCGAGGATGTTCTCATTACCAGAAATTTCAGAAATTATTATTGGAGTGGAGCGGGCGTAAAGGTTTTTGATTTTGGCGGAGAACTATCAACAGAGAAGCTGAAAACGGAAGATATCCAAAAAATTCAAAACGAAAATCACAGCGGCTGGTTTATCGTAACCGACAATGATGAAAGTTATGTTTCCAATGATGCTATGGAATATGCAGAAAAAAACTTCCAGCGCGTGAGCAATCCGGAAGTTCGGGGAAAAATCAAAGTGTATAGATGGCCGGCATCAGAAACTAATCTATAAAAACCCGACTTTTAATCCTTTCTTCTATATCAAGCATTTTCTTTTCGTATGAAATGTTTTTTAGGCTGATATTGTCAGTTTTTTTGCCTTTTATCTTAAAACAAAGTCCCCGATAATCCTGGCAATCAAAGCCGGAAACAGTTATATTTTGACTTTCTTTGATTTCAAAAAGGGGATTGTTGTCTATCATTTTTAAAGTTATATTTTCAAAATTGATATTTTTTGCTTTGCTTAGGTATATTCCGTCCTTGGAAAGTATTTTCAAATTGGAAAAATTTATATTTTCCATCACCCCTTCAAGAAGTCCGTCTACTTTCAAGGTTCTTTGGTATCCAGAAGCTTCGATGTTTTTAATATTGATATTTCTTATCTCCGGTTCCCGATCAATACTCGATTTCAATTTGGAATTATAAGAAAGGTCAATGATAGCTATTTCATTGGTGATATTTTCCATCTTTATATCTTCCACCCACACATTCTCTATGAAGCCTCCCCGGCTCTTGGCTGACTTTATGCGGATGCCATTGTCAGTATTGGAGAAAATAGAATCATGAACAAAAACATTTCTTACTCCTCCTGACATTTCACTTCCAATAGCTATTGCTCCATGACCTTTTTGGAAGTAGCAGTTTTTGACGATGATGTTTTCTGACGGGCGGTTGACTCTGAATCCGTCTTCTTCCAGTCCGGATTTTATGGCGATAACATCGTCGCCAGTGGAGAATGATGAATTTTCAATGACAACATTCCGGGAAGAATCAATAACAATGCCGTCAGTGTTGGCGGAATATGTGTCCACCTTTATTTTTCTGATTATAATGTTTTCAGAATAAACCGGATGAATGGTCCACATCGGTCCGTCGCCGATAGACAAATCTTCAATCAAAATATTTTTACTGTTTACAAATTGGATAAAGGAAGGGCGCAATCCTGATTTTTCTGTGCCAAAAATTCTTTTTTCCGTTGGGACGCCGGAAGAAGCCATTTCAAACAATCTTTGGCGTTCTTCCCGACTTTCTACGCTGTCTTTTTGGGCCCAAGTCCACCAAAAATCTCCGTTTCCAGTGAGCTTACCTTTTCCGGTTAAGGCTATATTTTGGCAATTAAGTGCGTAAATCAATGGAGAAAAACCATACATTTCCATTCCCTGAAAGCGGGTAAAAACCACCGGCAAATAATCGTTAAAATCGGTGCTGAAAACTATTTCCGCCCCTTCTTCCAGATGAAAATTTATGTTGCTTTTCAGGTGAATGGCGCCACTTTTCCATTTACCGGCAGGGATAACCACTTTTCCGCCTCCTTTTTGATGGCAGTCGTCGATGGCTTTTGTTATGGAGTTTGTGCTTAGCCCTTCGTCATTGTCAATGGCTCCGTAATCTCGGATATTACAAATCAAATTGGGAAATGCCGGCTCTTTTAAATCAGGCATGGAAAAAGGAACCGGCTTATCTTTTTCCGATTCTTTTTGACTGGTTTCTTTTGTTGAATTAGCTGTTTTTTCTTGATGCCAAAAATAAAAAGCGGTGCCGAATAGAAAAGTAAAAACAAAAAAAGCAAATAAAATTTTTTTATTCATTGGTGAAAAATTTTATTAACAAATCAATTTATATGCCAAAAAGTCTCAAAGCCCATCCGAACAAGCTAAAAGATTTTTCTTTCTGCTGCACAAAAGCTTCATTTTCCTTTAGGCGACCGTCCATCTCATTTTTTAATTGGTCAATGTCCAGTTTGACTTCATCAAGATTAGTATTGTTGGAAAGTTCACTAAGGACGGCTATGTTTGCCTTAATTTTCTCATTGTATTCCTTGACAGGGGAAACCGCTTTTGGATCGAAGCCGAAAAAGAAAGATTTAAAGCGGTTGGTTTTGTTAATTTCTGTTTTTTTATTAGAAATTTCCTCCCATAATCTATTTTTATCTGATTTTATTTGCGCCAAAGTTTCCTTATTCTTTGTTTCTTTTTCCTCTTCCTGTTTGAAAACATCTTCTTCCTGCTCTTGTTTTACAATTTCTTCGGCGGATTTGTCTTCTTCTTTTATGGCTGTTTCACTCTCGATCGTTTCATTGGTTTTCTTTTCTTCTTCCGTTACCGCCTTTACCACATCGCAAGATCCACTGATGGCCTTTTTTTTGTTAAGTTCGATCTTATTGTTTGTTACGTCCAGAGAATCACTCCAATAATTGCTAGGCCTGCCTTCTCCGCCGCTGGGAGCGCCGCAATACATGCCGTAATGTCCATTTCGGCTGATAGTGTTTTTAGTGATGGTTATTTTTCCCGTTTTGCTGGCGCTGGAATAGAACTGGTTGGCTATGCCGCTGGCTTTATTTTTTTTAATGTCATTTCCTCTAATGGTAAGATTGGCGCTGCCGACCACTATTTCAATGCCACCTTCCCCGTTGCTGAATACATCGTTGCCAATAACCGAACCGCGCACTTTTTCCCTGATATCAATTCCTTCTTCATCATTATCGTGAATGGAATTATCAACAATATCAATAGCCCTTCCTTTTTGGACATACATTCCCTTGGCGTTATAAGCCAATTCTGATTTTTCAATCACTACTGGAGAGCTGCCTTCTGTCATGTTGACTCCATTTTTTCCGGCGTTTTTTATAATACAGCCGGAAACAGTGGTTTTACCCTTGAGATTTAGGGCGTTCATGCCTCCCGAAACAGTCAGATTTTCCAGCTTATTGTTGCCTTCCAGATTAAGATTATTAAAATCATGCCCCTTTATTATAACCTTGGCTTTTTCTTGGCCATAAAGCTCTGTTTCCTTGGGAAGAGTCAGGTCGCCATCATACTCGCCATTTTTAAGATGGATTTTTCTTTCGCCGGAACCGTTGCTTTCAGCTTTTTCCACCGCTTTTTTAAGAGTCTTATATGGCTTGTCAGATGTCCCTTCTTCATCGCCGTCATAGCTCTTGTCAACATAAATGTTATAACTGGCTGCCCGGGCCATTTGAGGACAAAAAATAACAAACAAAAAAAGCATGACCGGGAGCAAAAGACACCTTTTAAAATGGTTCATTAAATTTGAAATAAATATTATTTATTTTTTTTAAATCCAAAACTTCGGGCTAAAAACTGCAAATCTTCTTTTTTTATCTCTCTTAAAGTATATAAAATAATAAGGTAAAAGACAAACAGAATTACGGACCAGGGAATGAAAATCAAGCTTCCTTTGGAAAAAAAGAAGGAAACTGCGTAGACAACAAGTCCGGCCGAAGATATTTTCAAAAAACTTTTCAGTTTTATTTTCACGCCGAAATCTCTCCAGACGTAATAGAGCATAAAAAAGGTGACGACGGCCGAAGCGATAGAAGTGGCGATGGCCGATCCCATAATGCCGTATTTTTTTATTAAAAAATAATTCAAAATGGTGTTGACAGCCAAGCCAAAAATGGAAAGAATCATGGGGATTTTAACTTTTCCGGCGCCGCTCATAACAAAGCAAAAAACATAATAAATCGTTAAAAAGCCGACACCCCAGACCAAAACGGACATTGGAGCGGCGGCATCAATATAGCGGCTGGAATAAAAAAGCTTGATTATTGGCGCGGAAAAAACGCTCATAAGGATGACAGACGGAACAAGAAGAACAAGCATAAGTCGTAGTGTTTGATTGACGATTTCGCCGGCTTTGGTATGATTTTTTTCCGCTGTCGTTTTGGAAATAACAGGAAGAAGCACGACAGTCAGAGCGTAAAAAATATAATAAGGAATGCGGCCGATGGTAAGTGCGGCATTGTATATGCCGGTCAGATAATCATCTTTCAAAATGCCTTTTACCAGATATAAATCAATGCTGATCAGAAGTTCGTAAGCCAAAAAGAAGATGACAATTTGCCAGGCATAGTTGACTAACTTCTTCCAGTCAAATGTTATGTCATCGGGCATCTTGTTGTCATTCCCGCGAAGGCGGGAATCTAGCATGGAAATTTTAGCTATCTCATTGGATGTCGGATCAAGTCCGGGATGACAATTTTCTAATTCTATTTCCTTTGCTTTGATTTTCGGACTTATCCGGATTTTATCGATGGCATAACCGATAAAGAACAAAATTCCGGGAGCCATAATATATCCAACTATGGAACCTTTCAACTTGAAATAATAGGCCAAGGCAATGATGAATATCAATCGTAAAACTGAGCGGGTAATTTTCAGGATTGATTGGATGCCAAATTCGTGAAGTCCGGTGAAATAAGAAAAATAAAATGAAGCGGCGGCAAAGGCGGGAATTATAAGCGTGGAAATTTGGAAAAGGGGAGTGAGGGTTGGATCTCCAAGAATCTTGGAAATAAGCGGCGCAGACAAGAAAAAAAGGACAGTGATGGAGCCTATAATGATGCTTTGTAAAATAATAGCTTGCCGTTTTATTATCCCAACCATTCTCGGATTAGATTCAAAAATTTCACTGATATATTTGCTCATGGCGGTCGGAATGCCGTTGCCGATAAGAATGATGACCATGGTGGTAAGAGTTACCACTAACCCGTATCGTCCATAATCTGCCGGGCCCAAAATTCTTCCGACAACCGAGTGAATGACAAAACCGGAGATATTAAAGATTATCTCCGAAACAGTGACCCAAATTGTGGCCTTGGCGAAACTTTTAGACATTGTTTTTTATTTCTTCGAAAATTTGCATCTTGTCCCTGTTGCCGTCAATTATTTTCCAATTCCATTGGTCGGATTTCTTATCATAAATTTCCTTTTTCTTCCGAAGATATTCTATGCCCTGTTCAGGTTTTCTTTCGCGTTGCATGATTTGTTCGGGAGAGGCTTGGAGGTAAATCGCTATATCGGGACGTATAATTTTGTCATTTCCGCCAAAGCCATGCTTACCGGCAGGCAGGCGGTAATGACAACTTAAGAATTCTATATTTATTATGCTATCATAAAAATAACGGTCGCTGAGAATATAGTCATAACCGGAATTACGTAATTTATTGCGTAATTTTTCAAATCTCCAGATATCGATTTTTAAAAATATTTTTCTCAGTTGAATTTGCATCCAGTTGGCCTTGGTGACGCTTTTTTCTTCGCTGTTTTTAATATTGCATTTTCCGGTCAACCGGCAAATCAGGCAATATTTATTTTTAAAATTGGCCAGCTTTTTAGCCGTCCCGTGCTGGATGGCATGGAAATAAAAAACCTTCTTGCCTTGCTGTTCAAGATAGTTTTTGAGCAGTTCTATTTGGGTTGATTTTCCACTGCCATCAAGGCCTGAGATAGTAATAATTTTCATTGATTTCTCTGCGAATTACTAATTTTATATAAATATACGAAAAAGAAGATAATTTTTTATAACGGGCTTTTGATGTTTTGCAAATTATTATTGGCCACTTTCGTGTAAATCTGGGTTGTTTCCAGCTTGGCATGCCCTAAAAGCGTCTGGATATATCTTATATCAGTTCCACCTTCCAGTAAATGCGTGGCAAAAGAGTGGCGAAGAGAATGGCAAGAGGCGCATTTTTTTATGCCTGAATTTTTGAGCGCTTCAGCAAAAACCTTTTGTGCGGTTCGTTCCGTCAGTTTGCCTCCGCGATCTGATTCAAAAACATAATTATCCGCGTTTTTATTTTTTACATATTTTCGCAGAACATTGATTATTTTTTCCGACAAAATAGTCGTTCTGTCTTTTGCGCCTTTAGCGCCGCGGATAAATAATAATTTACCGTCAAAATCAAAATTTTTCACTTTTACGCTCACAACTTCTGATACTCGCAATCCTGATGAATACATAAGTCCCATCATTAGTTTATGTTTGACGCTTAAAATAGTTCCCAGAATTTTCCTAATTTCCTCTTTTGTAAAAACTTCCGGTATTTTCTTGGGTTTTTTGGCGCGAGGAATATTGGCAAAAAACCGGCGGCGGAGTATTTTTTCAAAATAAAATCGGAGGGCGCTATAAGCGGTGTTTAGTGTTGAGGCGGATTTGCTGTCATCTACCAACTTTTCCAAATAATTCCGTAAATCCTGGGCGTTGATATTCCTGGGATTTTTATTTGCGAACTTTAAGGCGGCTGTTATATAATAAAGATAAGATTCGACAGTTCTGGGACTAAAATGCCGCAGTTTCATCTCCTGTTTTAATTGATAAACCGGATCCTTGCTAGGGTAATAATTTCCATTCATACCCTCTTATGATTAGAAATTTATATTCTAATTTTAGCACAATTAAAGTATATTTTAAAACAATTCGCATATAAGAAGTTATCGGAAATAAATTAAAAACCTCAACCTATGAAGAGATTAAAATGTAATGTCGGCGAATATGGCGTAATCGTAAATCAACGAGAAGAATTTTTGATTTTAAGACTCCCCCTAAACAAAGAGTTTGCCAAAGAAATGTGGATGTTCCCGGGTGGCCGACTTGATGCTGATGACCAACCTGAGCTTGGCTTACAGCGTGAAGTACTAGAAGAAACCAGCCTTAAAATAAAAATTATCGCTCCTGTTCACGTCGCCAGATGGGGAATTGAGAATCCGTCGAAGTACTCGGTATTTTTTCTATGTCGTTTAATTGGCAAGCAGGAAGTAAAGATCAGCCACGAACATATTGAAAGCAAATGGATAAAATTTAGTGATATAGAAAAAATCCCTTGGCATAATATTAACAGTAAGCTAGCAGCAAAAAAATCAAAAATTCTCCTGGCGAAAGGTTTTTAATTTACATCCGATAACACGCGATATCCAAAATTTACTACGTTGCACTTTAGTAAACTTCGGATATCGCGGATACGTTATCTGAAATTGCAAAAAGCTTTCTAAAAAATGATAAAAAAACCAAAAAGGATAATCATTGTTCCCAGCAACGACATCAATCCTCTGAACCAGCTATCAAATACTCATACATTGTTGAGATGTAAGGACGCTTTGAAGCTATGGAAAACAAATGGGTTTGATTTTATCGTAACTTCTGGAGGTTGCTACTACAACAAAAAAGTACAAACTATACCCGCCGCTGACATAATGAAGAGTTGGTTTGTTTCAAATGAAGTTCCTGAGGCTCAAATTATCAGTGAGAATAAATCGCTTGATACTTACACTAACCTTCATTATTCGTTGAAATTATTGAAAGATAGCAACATCACTCTTGGTAATTTAGCTATTGTCAGTCATTGGACACACCTGACCAGAATAAAAATAATTTTGTGGCGAAATTATAAAATCAAACCCGTTTGTTTTCCCGTTGAGTATAAACTGTCTTTTGCTGAATGGCTACATGAATTTTTTTGGTTTTTTTATCATTTTTTAGACAAAACAGGCGATGGATTTCTGGAAAGAAAGATTCGCAAAATGGTTGAGGTTAGAGCTTCTTCGTAGGAGCTTTTTGCAACATCAGATAACACGGCACATGCGGTTCATCCCGCCCTTTCATTTTTATATCAAGGTATGGCGGGACTCTCCCAAATTGCGCTGACGATA
>ERZ795059.393-NODE-393-length-58079-cov-14.879912_pt1 | contig 58079 bp, 34 predicted proteins | sample MGYA00375143_ERZ795059 | MGnify/ENA primary metagenome ERZ795059 (study PRJEB30188, sample SAMN05720168) | activated sludge metagenome | isolation source: Anaerobic digester | place: USA | collected 2015-01-07 ... | reverse complement strand
GTTTGACCTGCAGACGCGCTTCCCGGGTGCGGGCATGGTCGTGAAAGATGCTGAGAATCACTTCGGTGCGGTCTATTACTCTGATGCTGAAATGTTTCTCGATGTTGCGGCCCTGGATAGGGCTCAGTTCTTCATTTACGATCAGGAGTTCCGCCTGGGCCTGATGCATCTTTTCAGCGATCTCGTTCAACCAGCCCCTGCCAAAATAGGTTGAACGCTCAGGCTGATTGCGTTTTTGGGTGTAACGCCCCAGCACCATGATCCCAGCGGTGTCGGCAAGCCTTTCCAACTCATCCAGACTGGCCTCGGCGTCCGCGTGAGCCTCGTTCTGGCGCACGATCGCGGCTATAAATGCTGTCTTTTCAGGGGACTCCAGCTCTTCCCAGGATTCGTCTTCCTGGTCAAACTCATCGAGTTCAAATTCACGTTCTTCTATCATATCTCTTCAGGGGTTAAGTCTCGTTCCACGGGCATCCTTGCGACCCGGTGAGCTGTCATAGACCTCTACGTTATAGTAGATTACAGCAATATAGTCACGCGGGAAAGCGCCATGGAAAAAGCTGTGCATGAGGTTCACATAACGGGTGACTTTACGCTCGTAGTCTGTGATGGAGGGGTCCATGGGATGCAAGAGCCGGGCGACCTGTTTGATCTTGAAGGTGGGGATATCCAAAAACACCGTTACGCAGGCGGGATTAACCATCTGGTTGATAAAGGTTTGGGTGTTGTATTCCGGTTCTGAATAGAGCTCCAGAGACACCAGCGCGTAGGGGCTGAAATGTTCAGTGGCATGCTGGTAAAGTGAATCCAGCAGGTTGAGCTTCTGCTCCATACCGGCTTCCATGTTGCTTTCCAGCAGGTTAAGCAGGTTGTCCACGCTTTTTTCGTCGGGACAGAAGCCCATGCCCTTGACCGCGTTGTTGAGCTTGAAAGCGCTGTCTTTGCGGGCCTCACCATAGGTGGCCACCATGCCGTTGTGCGGGCCGGAAAGTTGAGGTTGACGAGTGGCATTGGGTCCTTTGCTCAGCATTTCACGAAAGATATCAAGATACTCAGCCCGGCGCGCGGTATTCCAACTCATAAACTCATCCGGAAAGGCAGCCAACGGAAATTCCTGCCAGTTGCCGTCCATCATAGCGGAAATGCTTGTATCACCATGGGAGGGAGTGCGCGCCGTAGTCTGGACGCAGTAACCATCCTTCCAAAATATGCTGGGGTCAAAACTCCCCGCGACAAGGGCATTGCACAAGCCCAGAATCACCAGAACCAGTAAAGTTAAGATAATCTTATCCATGACATCCCTAAAAAGCTGAGAGCGGATGGACGTCAAGTGTTTTGTGAGAACACTTGGTTGGTGAGAGCGTTCCGCTGGTGAGTTCGCATAACGCATAACGCATAACGCATAACGCATAACGCTTTCACCCTACTTCAACAGCACCACCTTGCGGATATCTTTATGTTTGCCGCTTTCCATCACAATGTAGTAAATGCCGCTGGCGCAACGGAATCCATTGTCACTCAGGGCATCCCATTCCAGTTGATACCGTCCCGCTTCTTTCCAGGTCTGCACCAGTGTTTTAACGCGTTGGCCGCGCAGGTCATAAATGTTGATCCTGAGCGGGGCGGCCTGATCGAGGCTGTAATGGATGAAGAGCCTGGGATTGAAGGGATTGGGATAGAGCTTGTCAAAGCCGGTATAGAGGGGAGGCGCTCCGGCACCTGTTTCACCGTCATGCGAGGGCTCAAAGCTGATGGGGCCGTGATAGTTAGCTGTGCCGCCCAGGCTGAGGTCCTGGAGCCAGTACCAGAGGGTTCCACTTTGCTCAAGGTCTTCATCCACAAACAGATAAGACTGCTGAGTGGAGCTATTGGCGGCCGGAATCAATTCGCTGACCAGCAAGGCGTCTTCCAGCTCAGGGGAGTTGGAACGATATATATTGAAGCCCAGGCAGGCAGTTTCGGATTCCGTAACCCACAATAAGGCAATGCGGCCAAGGGGGTCCTGATAGGCATAGAAGGCTGTAAGCGTCACTGGCAGAGTATTATCCGTCTCACCGAGGACAATCTCGAGATTGCCGGCTCGACCTTTGGCTAGGCTGCCGATCGTGAGCACGGTCTGCAAAGCTGTGCTGCTAAAAGCTCCGCTATTAAGCTGATACCAAATCCCGCCCCAACGATAGACCGCGGTCTGAGGGATGAATCCCAGCCCCTCATGATGGAGGGTGTAAGTTCCCGGCAGCATTTGGTCTGCGGATGGGGTGATCAGATATCTCAGCCTGAGATAGCCAAAGCCCTCATAGCCAGTGGGATGCCAGCTTACACTGACGCCGTAGTCTCCCTGGTCGGTACTCACAGGATCGATGCTGATATTCAGATTGGCAAAATCCGGGATTCCGGAACCACTTAAGGGAGGTACCAGGATCGTGACGGCGACGCCCTCAGCGGTGGAATTGGCTGCTACACCAGCACTCAGAGCTGTTGTGTTTACTGAGATCAGCTCAGAATTGGCGCTGGAATATCCCTGGGAATTCACAGTCCTGATCCTGTAAGTATATGCGGTGGAAGGATTCAGGCCCGTTACTCTCAACCAGTTGGTCTGGCAGGATATATCCGTCCATCCAGAAACGGGTGAACCCTGGTACAGCAGATCAAAGCGATAGGAAGCAGCTCCGGAGACGCTGTTCCATCTAGCCGTAAAGGCATCCTGCATTACCGCGCTTGCAGCATTGGCAACGGGTGCCAAAGTGGGCAGAGTGACACTCATCACCGGTGAATACATGCTGTAACCGCTTGTGAAATATGACCTCAAGCGGAAGTAGTAGGTGGTGTTGGCGCTGAGCCCTGAGATGGCCTTGCTAGTATTGAGGCCGGCATTATAGCCTTGATAACCAGCCACATAGCTTCCGAAGGAGGGATCAAGAGAGAGGTCCAGACGATAGCTGCTGGCATCGATGGGAGCACTCCATTGAGCGGTGAAGCCATTGGCACTAACATTCGAGACCAGCAGAGGGCAGGGAGCCCAGATTTTCTGAGCGAAGGATGGCTCGTCGATAAAGGGATTGCGGTTACCCTGACGCTCCTGAATGCGGTTGTTGCGTCTCAGTTCCCACTCGTCGGGAGGGTCCTGAGTGTGCCATTGCAGCAGGGTTGTGAGCTTTCCATACTGGGCTTGGCCACTGGGAGCAGTGTTTACAAAGTCCACAAGCTCCAGATCATAGCTGGTGTCGCTGCCTTCGTAACGCACCGCCATATACATGATAATCCTGGCCACATCGCCTTTGTCCACATCACGCGGCTCCCAAATATCTGTGGCTGTTTGGCATCCGGTAATGCCAGAGTAACCTGAAGGGGGAGATGCGTCTGTGTAGGAAGAACTGCCAATATCGAAATCTCGGTTGTCCTTGGCTGAATTGACCGTGCCGTCGCAGGGTCTCAGATGATGCAGATCAGTCCCGGCTGGAGCTGTATCACCAAAATCACCATGACTTTTACTCCAGGTATGTTCTTTATTCCAGTCGGTCACCCCGCCGCCATAGGAACTGGCTGGCACGCTCCATCCAGTGTAGATTTCGATCACTTTGGAGCTGTTATTGGGATCGGCATCTGTATATTTCAACTGTTCGGTTGCCGCGGAATAGGAATATCTGGTAGTGTGGGTTGTCCTGATCAGAGAGTGCAGATCGCCTTTCAGATCATCCCCATAACCTGTTATCCCAGCGTAGTATCCACTGTATTCTGTGTTTAGCGTCCGGCAGAATAAGGGATTGCCGCTGGCAGTGGACAGGTTGTACAGTGTATTGCTACCCATGCCGTTATATTCATATACCCGGAGCCAATAGTCATTATTGGCGCTTAGACCCGAGATGCTTACGCCGTTGTAGGGAAGACCTTCCAAGAGCTGAGTGGCACCGTTGTAAACCACCTGTTCGCCGGTACCAGAATAGACTGGATTGGCGATCGGATCGCTACCATTAATCGGGGCACTGAAACTATTGATAGTGTTGATCTTGACCAATCGGCGGGACCCGTTTCCGGGAGTCCATTCAGCGCTTATACTGCTGGTGCCGGGATAACAGACCAGGTTTGAGGCCTGGACGGTTGGGGCCGATGAGCTGCTTGAGGTAGTGAGGTTGATGGTGTTGGAATCTCCACTCGTTCCAGTAGCGTTTTCAGCTCTGACTACATAGTAATAGGTGGTATTGGCAGCCAGACCGCTTACAACTTGTGAAGTTCCAAAGACCTGCAGATTCTGATAACCGGGCACGTAGGTGATCTGAGTGCCGGGATTGAAAGTGTGGCTGCCCAGATAGCTGCTGGTGTCGATTGCGTATTGATCCCACTCGGTTGCCAGAGAGGGAAATCCACTGGCGGGATTGCTGCTGATACCGGAACTGACGGTGGCTTTTCTGACCAGGGACTTATCGACAGTAGTGATGCCACTAGAAGTCCAGGATGCACCTGGGTCTTCTCCGATGCGGCCGAAGATATCCACCAAGCTGTTATTACTTATTTTTCTAAGAGCTATGGCATCGTTTCCGTTAAAGCTTGCCACACCGCTGGTGACATCAGCTTGAGCGAGTATGGATGCGTTAGCGCTCGAGTTTGCAATTACATAGACCTCTCCCGATGGCAGGGTTCCAGTAAGCGTCAGAGTGGAACTGGTACTGGAACTGCCATTTGAGTACAACTCCACCTTATAATCACTCAGGTTTACGCTGCTGCCTGTACCATTGAAAATCTCGATGGCTTTGTTGTTGCTGCTGCCCTCAATGTACTCAGAAATAAAGAGATCGCTTACTCCACCCGAGGTGCTTTGAGTATAAACGTCCAGACGATAGGATGTGGCATTGGTCGCCGTGTTCCAATTGGCGGTAAAATAGCTGTCGCCGACCTGACTGGCTGAAGTGGCAAGTGGTGGACTGGGGATTGGAAGGGCTGCTGGAGTGCTCTGGTTGACAGGGTTTCCGGTGGCGCTGTTGAGATTGTATAGTGTGTTTGAGCCGGTATTGTTGAATTCATAGATCCTGATGGAATAGCTGGTGGATGGCGTCAAGCCACTGAGATTGAAGCTGTTGCCGCTGCCTTCATAGACCACATAGTTGCCGCTGCCGATCTGATCACCTGAACCAAAGTCTGCGGAGGCATTGTAGTCACTCCCATTGCTGGGATTGCCGCTCACAGCCCCTCCAGCTTTGGCCAATACCAGTCTCTGGGCCCCGTTTCCATTAGTCCAGGAGATGTCCATCCCGTTCTGGGTCACATTGGCAAAACTGATCCCGCTGGCCTGTGAAGAAGGAGCGGGTAGGACAGCCGAACTCACTGTCCCGGAGATAGTAATGGGACCCTGCAGTCCAGCAGTTCCACCCGAAGCTTCCGCGTTAAACAGATAAAGCCGGAATCCGGCACTGCTGATATTGCTGTAGTTGCTGCCTGGATTGAGGATATTGCCGGTCCAATTGCCGTCCACATCTGGATTTGTGAGAGTGCCGGAGCTGTTTGACAAGACTGAATTGAGAATGCTGTACGCGTTTAGTGCCGTTCCATAAGTATCACCGCTACCACGCCATTGGGCTTGCCTGGTGCCAGTTCCGCTTCTGCCTATTCCGAAAGTAACGGTATTGACGGTGAAGGTATAGCCTTCGGTGGCACTGATAGTGAAACCGATATATTTGCCTGTGTCGATACTGCCAGTAAAGCTGTTGGAGCCATCCGTTGCTCCAGTCGGCCAACTATTAGCCCTGAAGTTTCCAGAGCTCGAAGAACTCGTCACACCCACTTTGTCGATATTGCCGAAACTAATACCGGTGTAAGCAGTTCCATTATAGGCAAAACTGGCGACGTTTCCGTCTGAGCCAAAGGTATAGGTGGCGGTGAAGCTGGTTTGCCCAAACAGCGCCAGGCATATAGACAGCAGTGTCAGGAGCGTCAGAACGCGTGGATTCATGGTTTCCTCTGGATTGTTGTTAATGGCTTAAGGAGCAGTTATGTGCAGATCGCAAACGATAGGCTTCTATACATATTCGCTTCTGGATGATGCCATGTTTCTGGATAGCGGGATTTGTCCATAGCAAAAAAAGTGATGTTCACCGGCGGGTGGAATTATCTCCACAAAATCAGGCCACGGCTTTGAGACCGTGGCCTTGAGATTATGTCAAATATGGTACTTACAGGGATGAGGAGCGGATAAAACGCCGCGTCTGCTTCAAGAGATTTTTCACAGGGTCGGTTTTAGCGGTTCCGTAGCTTTTATATTGACCTTGCACGGCAGAAATGGCGGTACGGCCATCACGGGCAAAATTGAGCTGGGAAACCAGCAGTTCATATTCGGTGCCAGCTCCAAAACCCGTAACAGCGTTCGCGGGAACGGTGTAAGACCGCGCGGAAGCTGGAATCTGTTCAATGGCATCGTCACTTTGTTCCGCGCCGCCATAGCAAGACACACCCGCAAACTGGTATTGGTTGTTGTCAGATAGGCTCCATGTGATGTTGGCGGAACTGGTGGGACTGAAGTTAGCCGGGAAGGTTGCTGTAGCTGGATAGGGCATCTTAACATTGGTATCGCAGACCTTGTTTCCATTTCTGTAAAATTCAAAGTTGTAGGTATAACCGGGATTTAGCTGTACTTCACCAGTTATAAACACCATGCCAAACATCCAGTAGCTGCTGAGGGGATATTCAACATTATCCAGTTTCATTGAGTAGGTGTCGGTTTCTGCCAGCGCGCTGATGTCACCAAGCCAGTCAACCATCACATAATAGGTTTCCAACTTTTGGGCATCGGGGTTGTGGATAAAGGTGATCTCCCAATCCGTATTGGCAGGTGTGATATCGCCTGGGCCGGTGAGATCGTTGTTGTCGTCATCATCGTCATCCTTGCCGCAGGCGACAAGGCTGAGAGACAGAACTAGCATGGCAAGCAAAGCTATTCTCCAAATCGCTTTCATGATATTCTCCTTAAGTTTGTTTTCTACTGGCAAGTATGAAAGAGGCGGGAAAACTGTCAACTAAAAAACTGGGATGAGTCTCTTTGTGAGGAAAAATTGAGTTGACGGATTGACGGCCCTGAAGAAATTGTATAAAGATGGGAGTGTGTCCCCTGATGAAACTTGGCCGCTCCCTTTACAAGCTTTATATTGTGATACAGGCAGGCCTTTTTCGCTGCCGTTTTTTACCCTCTGGTTTCAATATCTATACCGGTATGCCGGCCTCACGGTATGCCAAAACTTATTTTTTTAGACTTAAGCAAGGAGATGAACATGCTTAGAAAGATTTCGCTCATGATAATGCTTCTCGCATTGGCAGCTTTTTCAATGGCCCAAACTGTTTTCTACAGCGAAAGTATGGGTACCGTGTCAGGCACAACTACGATCGCAGCCCATGAAACAGCGGACGGGTTTGATGTTGACAGTGCTACCTATTCAGGTACAGCTGACCTGAGGACAACTACTGCCTCAACAGGCTATGAAGGCGCTTCTGGCTCTGCTAATGTATTTATCACCAACACCGTCGGCAGGTATTTGCTGATCGAGGGGATTGACTCATCGGCTTATTCCTCTATCACAATGGCTCTTGGACATTTTAAAAGTAATACCACAGGTAGCAATGAATTAACAATCGAAGTTAGTGATGATGGAACTACCTGGACAGCTTTAACTTACTCCAGACCAACAGGCGCAGGAACAGCGAGTTGGATTTTAATCAATCCCGCTGGTTCCATTCCTTCCACTTCAAATCTCAGGATTAAGTTTACACAAACGAGTTCTACGACTCAATTTAGAATCGACGATTTAAAACTATCAGGGTTTTCCGGTACACCAACACCTACGATTACTGCAGTTGGTACCCTCAACCCCTTCAGCACCTATACAGGAACTCCTTCCGCCGCTCAGAGCTATACCCTCAGCGGCAGCAATCTGACTGCTAACATAGACGTAGCGGCTCCCGCTGGATATCAGATATCCTCAAACGGGACGGATTATAGCAGCTCCTTGTCCCTTGCTTCTACATACAACGGCTTGGTCTATGTTCGTCTTACGGGTGCTGAAGCTGGAACATTTGACGGCAACATCACTCACACCAGTGGCAGTGCCACGCAGGTGGATAAAGCTGTAAGCGGGACAGTGACAGATCCCTCTCCAATGATCAATGTAACCGGAACGCTTAACCCCTTCAGCGCAGAGGTGGGAACCCCCTCCGCGTCACAGAGCTATACGCTTTCCGGAGCCTTCCTTACCGCTAATATTATTGTGACTCCCCCAGCCGGTTTTGAGCTTTCAACCGATAATGCCAGCTTCCAAAGCAGTCTTTCATTGGCCTCTAGCTTCAGCGGCCTGGTTTACGTGCGCCTCATTGGAACGACCGTAGGCGACTACAGCGGCAACATCACGCATGCCAGCGTTGGCGCCACACAGGTGGATCTTTCAGTTGCTGGTACCGTAGCCGAACCTGTTAGCCCAACAATTTTTTGGGAAGAGAATTTCGCTTATACCGTTGGTACAACTGTATCATCTAACGGCTGGATAGCCCATAGCGGAGTTGGAACAGATTCTCCTCTGGTGGATGCAACTAACCTTTCATATTCTAGTTATCCTCCAGTGCTTGGCGGTAGTGCCAGAACTACAGGGGTGACAGGTGAAGACGTGTCCAAAAACTTTGGACAACAGGCATCCGGTGATATCTATGTCTCTTGGCTCATGAACATTACCGGTCTTCCCAGTACAACTCAGGATTACAACTTTCATCTTGGCGATGCGGCTGTCCAGACAGGTGGAACAACGTTCCGCGGCCGACTCTATGTGCAGCGCAACGCAGAGAACCTGGTGAGATTCGGTATCTCCAAGGGCTCCACCAACACCACGATAATTCAGTTCACCGATTATCTTTACGCTTACAACACCACCTATCTGATGGTAATGAAGTACAAGATAGTTGATGGCACAGCCAACGATGAAGTTTATCTATGGATAAACCCCACGATTGGTGCCACGGAACCTGCCCACACCTTGTTTATAGGTACCGTAGACACAACTTCGGATCCCAGCAATATCGCTATCGTGGCCATCCGCCAGTCAGATAAGACTCCAGCTGCATATTACGACGGTATCCGTGTAACCAATGACTGGGCTAAACTTTGGGAAGAACCTGCAACTCCAGTCATTATTACTACCGGAACACCAGACCCGGTTTACAACATTGTCGGCAATCCTTCCGCTGAAGTGTCCTCCTATACCCTCAGCGGAACTGACCTGCAAGGTCCAATTAATATTGTGGCTCCCACTCACTTCGAAATCTCCACAGACGCATTGACAGGTTATGCTACTACTCTCCAGGTTCCAGCTAGCTTTAACGGGCTGATCTATGTGCGCATGATCAGCTCTGTCGTGGGCGAGCATGCTGGCGATATCACGCACAACAGCGCTGGTGCTGATGAGGTCTTGGTAAGAGTGGAGGGAGAGACCTTCCCTGCCGATGTGACCTGGAATATTACCCAAAGCCTTACTCCCTTTACTCAGGAGGCCGGAACAGCTTCACCTGCACAATCCTACACGCTTAGCGCAACAAACGCGACGGGTAATATTGCTGTCAGCGTTGACGAACCTTTTGAACTAAGCACCAGTTCTACCGGTCCTTGGTCGGCTTCCCTGGATCTGCTATCTTCCTTCAATGGTTCAGTATATGTGCGGATGAACTCGGCAACAGCCGGAAGCTTCAATAAAACGATTGTCCACGCCACTGCAAATGCCACCAACAATGAACTCGCCATTTCCGGCACAGCCAATCCTCCGGCAGGGAACTATGCTACCGACTTGTTCTTCTCTGAATACCTTGAGGGTGGCTCAAACAACAAAGCACTAGAAATCTTCAACGGAACCGGTTTGCCAGTTGATCTTTCTCTATACTCAGTTAAACTTGCTGCCAACGGCAATGCGTGGAGCACAACCCTAGCCCTTACAGGGATGCTCAACAATGATGATGTATATGTCATTGCCAACGCTGGTTCAAACGCTAGTATCCTGGCAGTAGCAGATATAACGTCAACGGTTACTTACTACAACGGAGATGACGCCTTGGGTCTGTTCAAAGAAGATGTGTTAATTGACGTAATAGGCGTACCTCAGGAGTCTCCAGTTGTTAAATGGAATGTAGCGGGCGTGACCAATGCAAGTGAAAACCACACTCTCATCCGTAAGCCAACGGTAGTTGAGGGAAATACTGATTGGTATGCATCCGCTGGCACTACTGCAGATAACAGCGAATGGATAGTCCAGGCTCAGGACTATATAGACGATCTAGGCTTACATAGCTTTGCCGGTGACCAACCTGTTACAGAGGCTCCCGTGTTTGATCCACTGCCTGGGACCTTTTATTCACCGATCAATGTGAGCTTGAGCACCGCTACTCCTGGTGCTAGCATTCGCTACACAACGGACGGCAGTATTCCTACAGAAGTCATCGGAGAACTATATTCCACTCCCATTCCAGTCAGTGCTACAACCACGATCAAAGCAGTAGCTTACGCGCCCGAATATGCTAACAGCAGTCTAGCAGCAGCTACCTATATGTTCCCAGTTGATGTAGCAAACATAGCAGAACTGCGCGCTCAAGCGGTGGGAACTACTATCTACAAGCTTACGGGTCAAGCAGTATTGACCTTCCAGCAATCTACAAGGAACCAAAAGTATATCCAGGATGCCACTGCCGCAATTCTGATCGATGACAATGCTGGCGTTATCACCAGCACTTACAACCTCTATGACGGAATCACCGGCGTAACCGGCACCCTGGGCCTTTACAACGGATTCTTGCAGTTCACGCCTGTGGCCGATCCCGGTGCCGCTACTTCCACCGGCAACGTGATCGTTCCGGAAGAGCGTACCCTGGCTAGCTTGACTACCACTGATCAAGCCAGGCTAGTAAAAGTAATGTCTGCAAGCTTGGATGCCAGCAGTGGTAATTTCCTCGCGACAGCACAGAACATAACGGTTACAGATGCAAGTGGTAGCTCAGTTCTGCGCACCTTCCCCGCTACGGATTATAGCGGCACGGCTATTCCAGCGGTTCCAGTCCATATTACGGCACTGGTGGGTCAATATATCGCCGATATGCAGATATCTCCCCGCTTCCTGGCAGACTTTGAGATTGCCGGGACTGAACCTGTAGCTACGAAGCTGGTTATCACTGCTATCACTCCTGAATCACCAACTGAGGACACCGGTTTCAGCGTTACGATCCAAAGCCAGGATGATGACTCAATTCCTGTAGCTGTCGATCAAGATACAGCAATTCAGATTAGTCTGGCAACTGGAACTGGGATACTCAGCGGTACACTCACCGGGACTATCCTCAGCGGCCAAAACTCCGTCACTATCAACGGTGTCATCTACAGCATAGGTGAAGTCGGAGTAAGCCTCACCGCTACAGCTACTAGCGGGATGACTCTCACAGCCGGGACAAGCTCTACCTTTACTGTCCAGGCAATTCCCATCTCAAATGCACTGTACTACTGGAACTTTAATACAAATCCACCTACGAGCCCTGCTACTTGGACGCCACCGCTGATTTCTGATATTGGATCAGGTCAGATCTCCTATAACTTCGATTCCACGACTTCATTCGGCGGAAGCACATTGAATGGAGAAACCGGAGAAGTTACAGGTGGAAGCTTGGTACCGGTCGCTGGTACAGACCTTGTCAATAATGGCAAGTACTTCGAGATGACGGTTCCGACAACAGGATATGAAAACATCATTCTCAGCTACGCCACTCGTGGCACTGGCACTGGATTTAGCACTCAGGAAGTTCAGTATTCTCTCGATGGAACTAACTTCACAACTCTCACTACTTTCACCGGCACCAATGTCACGGCATGGTCTGTGAGAATCGCGGATTTAACGGAAGTAGCCGGTGTTGCCAACAACGCCAACTTCAAGATCAGGATTCTGGTTGATGGGGCGAGTTCCGCAACAGGCAACAACCGCTTTGACAACATCAAAGTCAATGGCGACCCTGTGTCAGGAGGCCAACTTGACAGTCCAGAGCTTAGTATTGAGCGTCAAGGCGATATGGTCCACCTCAGTTGGAATGCAATCACTGGAGCCGCTCAGTATCGGATTGAGCACTCCAGCCAGCCTTATAGCGGTTTCGGCACCCTAACCACCACTACAAACAACGAATACATACTGCCATTCAACGAAAGCATGAAGTTCTTCCGTGTAATAGCAGAACCATAATAAACGACTAATAATTCACGCCATCGAAGCGTGGGCCTCAAAAGCGAGGCCCACGCTGTTTTTTGGGGGGATTGTCCAGATGTTTTGCTGGACGTTTTCACAAGCTCTCCCATTAGCCACCCTGGCATCACCCTGGCATCACCGTAGCCTCACCCTGGCTTTGGGCAAGGAGGAGTTAGCGTGGGGCCAGCGACACGAGACAGTGGATATGAGGCTCAGACTCTCACCAGCAGAATGCCCTCACCAGAAAAAACTCCCTTGACTCCCATCCCCACTCTGTAAAAAGGTGTCTCAAACACCCTCAGACAGATAAAGCAGAGTAAATCAGGAGCCGAATTGACAGACGACACGCTCTTTGGTCCCGGCTTTTTTAGCCTGGAAGAAGACAACCTCACCCAGAAGCGAAAACTCCAGCTTCGGGAGGGAGAACTGCGTGAAGTGACTGTGCTATTTGCCGATATCAAAGGCTTCACCAACCTCTCCAGCCGTCTCGATCCTGAAGTTATTCATGCCCGCATGGATGAGCTGCTAAAGGTCTTCTCACGCTGCGTCACCTTTTATGGCGGCTTTGTGGATAAATACATCGGCGATGCCATCATGGCGCTCTTTGGTGCCAAAAAGGCCAGCGAACAGGATACCGAACGTGCCATTCGGGCGGGCTTGAAAATGTTGGAGCAACTGCAGCTCTACAATCATAATCTGAGGCAAATGCCTGGCTATGAAGACGTTGAGCTGAGCGTGAGGATTGGCATCAACACAGGCCTTGTGAGTGTAGGCCGCGTGGGCGAATCCCGCGAGGGAGATTTCACCGTTTACGGTCCCGAGGTCAATCTCGCCTCCCGCATGGAAAGCAACGCGCCCGTGGGCAGAATTATGCTTCCGGATACTACCAAAAAGCTGGTGGAACAGATATTCGAGTTTGAACCCCTGGGCCTCAAACAGATGAAGGGGATAGACAAAGCGGTGGACTGCTGGAGTCCTTTGGGGCTCAAGACGTTGGAAGCCAGTCTGGCAGAGCGCTATGGCAGTAGTTTTATCGGCAGGGACACCGAGCTCAGAGCTTTGGAAGAAGCTTTGGACCTCATTATTGCCCAGACTGGGAAGATATCTCCCCAAGCGGAACTGCCAGCTCCCAGACCAGTGATCATCGGCATCAGAGCCGACGCTGGAATCGGTAAAAGCAGGCTGGTCTATGAGTTTCGGCGCTCCAACAGCGATAAGGCGGAATTCATCGTGGCTGGCTGTGACGGTGTGAGCCCCACCCCGCTGCATCTCTTTGCGCGCCTTCTGGAACAGCGTTTTGGTCTGCGGACCACGGAGCCGGTGGATGCAAAGCTCGCCAAACTCCAGGCCGCGTTTTCCGCTCTGGAATCCACGGCCGAAGTGGAACTGCGTGCCAGCCTCAAAGACGCCTTTCCTCTGATCGCCTGGCTTTTGGAAATCAGAGTGGCTGATCCCCGGCTCAAACAAGGCGGCAAAGACCTGCTCCAGCATCTGCTGCTGGCTGTCAACACAGTTTTGGAAGCAGTGCTGGTCCAATGCGCCCAAAAGGGAAAGCCTTTGGTGCTGGTGCTCGACGATCTGCACTGGCTGGACGACAGCTCTTCAGCGGTTCTGGAGCATCTGGTCAACCGCTTCTCCCAGAGCAAGTTGCCCAGTCTGTGGCTGCTGCCCTACCGGCCCGAATTCGATCCGCCCTCCTATCTGGCCAGGATGCGTGGTTTCAATGAACTCAGCTTGGAACCTCTGGACGAAAAATCCATCACGGAACTGGTGCTGAAGCATACGAGGCATCTGGATCTTTCAGAGCGCAGCATCGAACAGGTGGTATCCCTCTCGGCGGGAAATCCGTTTTATCTGGAAGAGTGGTGCAACTATGTGAGCGGCCTGGGAGATAACAAGTGGCAGGATATGCCAGTTCCGGCCAGCTTGAACGCTCTGGTGCTCTCCAGACTGGACAGCCTGCCCCAGGCCCTGAGAGTGTTGCTGCAAAAGGCTTCGGTGATCGGCCAGGAGTTTTTTGTGGAGATCCTCAGAGAGGTGGAACGCAACCTTGAGGACCCGGTGGATGTGGATGCCACCCTGGCCACTCTGGAAGACCACAGCCTGATCATCAAGCTGCTGGGATTCGAGTTTTCCAGCTATCTGTTCAAGCACATCACCACCCGGGAAGTGGCCTATCAGACGCTGTTGATCACCAACCGCAAGGTGTTGCACGAGCTCACGGCCGAGGCCATCGAGGCCCTCTTTCCCGATCGCCTGGATGACTTCAGCTTTAACCTCGGAACTCACTATCTGAAAGCGGAGATGCCACAAAAAGCCTTGCCCTGGCTGAGAAAAGCGGCAGATGCCGCGGCCCGGGTCTTTGACAACAACCGCGCGCTGGACCTCTATTGCCAGCTTTTGGATCTGCTGCCTCAGGAAGACTATCAACAAAGGGGAGACATCCTCTTGCAGTGTATAGAGATCCGATGGCTCACAGGGGCCTGGAAAAGCCTCGGCGCCGATCTGGATGCCCTAAACGAACTGGGCCTCAAAGCAGGAAATCCCGAGCTGTGCTTTCATGCCCAGCGTCTGAGAGGCATGATCGCTTTCTACAAAAGGCAGAGAGATGAGGCCAAAGTCTGTTGGTACCAGGCGGCCGAATTGGCAGGCAGGATAGAGAATCTTATGCCGCGCTGTATGATAGAGAATCTCATGGGCATCTGGTATCAGGATGGCGGGCTCTGGGACCAGGCTTTGGAGCGTCATCAATCCAGCATCGCTCTGGCCAGGAGCCTGGCAGATCCCCAACGTGAGGCCAAGTCCTTGAATAATATCGGGTTGCTGCATCTGGCCAGGCAGGAATATGAGCCTGCTCTGGAGGCCTTTCAGCAGAGTCTGGAGCTGGCCCAAAACCATCGCTATCTCAAAGACGAATCGCTGGCGATCGGCAATCTGGGCCACGCCAATATCGTGATGGGCAGAATGAACGAAGCCATGCCTTATCTGGAAAATAAGCTCGAACTGGCTAACCGCATGAACGACAAGGTCGAGACTATCAAAGCATTAGGCAACATGGGTAGGGTGCACGCGGCCTTACAGGAATATGACAAAGCCATCGCTTGTTATGAGCGAATCATCAGAATTAAGCAGTATTTGGGCGATGAGAATGGTATAAAGGATACTACTGAGGTGCTCGAGGCCATCAAAGCGAGTGCCGCCGCTCCCAAACAACACCAATAATAACATCGTGGAGGATATGATGAAGAGATTTTTGACACTTGTGCTGCTGCTGAGCCTGACTTTGGTCTCGCTCTCAGCTCAAAAAGCACTGGTGATCGGCAATTCTGGCTATGCCAGCAAATCCTTGCCGCAACCTGCCAGGGACGCCGCTCTGATAGACAGCACCCTGGCCCAAAGCGGCTGGACGGTGACCAATCATCAGAATCTGGGCCCGCTGGCCCTCAAGACCGCTCTCAGCCAATTTAACAACACTCTCGCCGAGGGTGAAATGGCCATGGTCTATTTCAGCGGGGCCGTGATTCAACTGGATGGTCTGAACTATCTGGTCCCGGTAGGCATCTTCAAGGATGCCGCCACCTTCAAGAACAGCGCTGTGGAGCTCAATTGGGCGATTTCACAGCTCTCCAAAGCGGGAGTAAAACTGATATTCCTGGATGGGGCCCGCAGCCCTGCCAATATCGGTTTCAAGCTCGCCAAACCAGGCATGGCTGCCCTTGCCAAGCTGCCTGGCAACACCCTGCTGATGTATGGCTCTCCTCTGGATACGGTTTTGGTGGATAGCCCTGCTCCCAATTCCTACTTCAGCAAAGCTTTGGCTGCCGAGATCATCAAACCCGATCTGGACTTGTCTGTCCTGCCTGCCAATATCTCAGCCGCGATGGCGATTCTGCAGGGTGGCAAGACTCCTCCTCAGCCCTGGAGCGCTTCTTCCGTTCCGGAAGGCTGGACCCTCAATCCCAGCGGTGAAAACATGCCCAGGTATCATTTCAGGGGTATGTTTAAGATGGATGTTGATGGGGGAGGATCATACTCGTTCTAACCCATAATGACATGGCAGGCCGGCGCTTTGGTGCTGGCCTGTTTTGCTTGGATTCCATGCTTCTTTTCTTGCCGGCTGATAAATCGTTTGACATTTCCCCTTGACTCATTTTTGGTGTGAAACCAAGATCTTGCCCCTGATGTATGTGTGTGTGAGGGTGAGATAAATATCTGATTGCAAAGGATCAAACTATGCAAAAAGACTTTGTGAAGCTGGATGCCCTGCTCGAAAGGTATCGGGGCAAGAAAGGCATCCTTATCCCTATGATGCAGGAAGTTCAGGATCTGGAGGGGTTTCTCTCCAAGGACACGATGCGCTACATCGCCGCCAAGATGGATATCCCCGCCGCGGAGATCTTTGGTGTGGCCACCTTCTATTCCATGTTCAGGCTCAAAGCCCAGGGCAAACACATCATCCGCGTCTGCAAAGGCACCGCCTGTCATGTTTCCGACGCCGACGGGATCAAGGACGCCCTGGTGGAACATCTCAAGTTGCCGGATGGCGAAAACACTACTTCCGATATGCGTTTTACCCTGATGGAAGTAGCCTGCCTGGGCTGCTGCAGTCTGGCCCCCGTAATCATGGTGGACGATCAGACCTACGGAAAGCTTACTCCGGAAGCCATCCCCGGCATTCTGGAAAAATACTCGTTTTAGGGAGGGAAAATGCAAGCGATCACTGTAAAAGTAGGACTGGCCAGTTGCGGCATCGCGGCTGGAGCGGATGAGGTCTATCGCAAGCTGGAAAACTATCTGATGGAGAACGTGAGGCCTGTGAAACTACAGCGCACCGCCTGCATTGGAATGTGTTTTGAAGAGCCGATTGTGGAGCTCAGCGGCTCCGAAGCCGGTTCCGTCACGCTGGGCAAGGTCACTGCTGACAACATCGCCACTTTGGTGGAAGAGTATCTGGCGGGCGGCGTACCATCTTCGCATGTCATTCTGGCCCAAAAACAAGACGCTCCCCGCAACGCGCTGCTGGCCAATCAGAAACGCATCGTGCTGCAAAACTGTGGCGTGATCGATCCCAAGTCTCTGGAAGATTACGAGGCCAGCGGTGGCTATCAGGCCCTCCGCAAAGCCCTCACCATGAGCGGAGACGAGATCATTACCGAAGTTAAGGAATCCGGCCTCAGAGGCAGAGGTGGAGCGGGTTTTTCCACCGGACTCAAGTGGAGCTTTGCCAAAAACGCGCAAGGACCCAAGAAATATGTGGTCTGCAATGCCGACGAAGGCGATCCGGGAGCTTTCATGGACCGCAGCGTGCTGGAAGGCGATCCTCATAAGATTATTGAAGGCATGGTGATAGGCGCTTACGCCATGGGTGCCGACGAGGGTTATATCTATTGCCGGGCGGAATACCCTCTTGCAATTGCCCATCTCAAGGTGGCCATAGAAGCCGCCGAAGCAAAGAACTATCTCGGCAACCACATCCTGGGCAGTGATTTCAGCTTTGAACTGCACATCAAAGAAGGAGCCGGGGCCTTCGTCTGCGGTGAGGAAACCGCTCTGATGCAATCGATTGAAGGCAAACGCGGCATGCCCACTATCCGTCCTCCCTTTCCAGCGGAGAGTGGACTTTGGGGAAAACCCACCAATATCAACAATGTGGAGACCTGGGCCAACATCACCTGGATTATCTTGAACGGGGCCAAGGCATTCCATGCTATGGGCACGGAGAAATCTCCCGGCACCAAGGTCTTCGCCCTGGCCGGCAAGATCGCAGGCAGCGGTCTGATTGAAGTGCCGATGGGCATCACGATCCGGGACATCATCTACAAAGTGGGTGGCGGCATGAAGACAGAGAAACCTTTCAAAGCCGTCCAGCTTGGGGGTCCAAGCGGAGGCTGCATACCTGCCGAACTGCTTGATACCACAGTGGATTACGACAGCATCAACGCCACCGGGGCTATCATGGGTTCCGGAGGTATGGTGGTGATGGATTCCGGTACCTGTATGGTGGATGTGGCACGCTATTTCCTCAATTTTACCCAGAATGAATCCTGCGGTAAATGCACTTTCTGCCGCATCGGCACTCGCAGGATGCTGGAAATCCTCACCCGCATCACAGAAGGCAAAGGCGTGATGGAAGATATTGACCGCCTTGAGGATCTAGCCACCAACATCATCAAAGGCTCGCTTTGCGGCCTTGGACAGACGGCCCCCAATCCCGTGCTCACCACCCTGCGCTATTTCAAGCATGAATACATCGCCCACATCCAGGAAAAACGCTGCCCGGCAGGAGCTTGCACCGCTCTGCTCAAATATGAGATCATCCCGGAAAAGTGTGTGGGCTGCACCGCCTGCGCTCGAAAATGCCCGGTCAACTGCATCTCCGGCAGCGTCAAACAGCCACATGTGATTGATCAGGACAAGTGCATCAAATGCGGCGCCTGCTACAAAACCTGCAAGTTCAACGCCATTGTGAAGGGATAGGAGACCTGCGATGATAGAAGTAATCCTGAACGGACAAAAAGTGGAAACCGAGCCCGGCACCAGTATTCTGGACCTGGCCAGAGCACACGGTTGTGATATTCCCACCCTCTGCCACGATGAAGAACTCAAGCCTTATGGTTCCTGCTGGGTCTGCGCGGTGGAAGTGAAAGGCAGACGTGGATTTGTGACCTCCTGCGGTACCCTCGTGAGCCCCGGTATGGAGATCGTGACAGACAGCCCCGAAATCCATGCCGCCCGCAAAATGGCCCTGGAACTGCTAATCTCCAATCACTATGCCGATTGCGAAGCTCCCTGCAAGATCGCTTGCCCTGATCACGTGGATATCCAGAGCTATGTGTCGCTGATCGCCAACGGCCAATACCACGAAGCTGTAAAAGTGATTAAAGATACTCTCCCCATGCCTTTATCTATCGGCAGAGTCTGCCCCGCCTTCTGTGAAAAGGAATGCCGGCGTCAGATCGTGGAAGAGCCTGTCGCCATCCGTCAGCTCAAACGCTACGCGGCCGATGAGGACCTGGGCGACGTGTGGAACTATATTCCTGAAAAAGAAGCAGATACAGGCAAGAAAATCGCCATCATCGGGGCCGGTCCTTCTGGTCTCACCTGTGGCTATTATCTGAGTAATCAGGGTCACGCCGTCACCGTGTTTGAAGCCGCTCCCCAAGCGGGGGGATGGCTACGTTACGGCATCCCGGAATACCGTTTGCCCAAGGCCACGCTGGATGCCGAGATCGAGCTTATGTGCTCCAACGGCATGAAGATAGAATATGGCAAAGCGCTTGGCAAAGACCTCAGTCTCAAAGACCTGGCCGCTTCCTACGATACCGTCTATCTGGCCCTGGGAGCTCAAAAAGCGGTGCCCATGCCAGTGAAAGGCAGCGATCTGCAAGGCTGCTACCTGGGAGTCGATTTCCTCAAAGCTCACGCGCTGGGCGACACACCCCATTTGGGCAAAAAGGTAGCAATCGTGGGAGGTGGAAACACCGCTATCGACTGTGCCAGAACAGCCATCCGGCTGGGTTGCGAAGTGGCCCTGATCTATCGCCGCACCCGTGAAGAGATGCCTGCCGAGCCCTTTGAAATCGAGGCCGCCGGTCATGAAGGCACCGTGTTTCACTACCTCTGCAACCCCGTGGAATACTTTGGAGAAGACGGCAAGCTGCACAGCGTTAAGATCGAAAAGATGAAGCTCGGTGATCCCGATTCCAGCGGCAGAAGACGTCCCGAACCCACTGGCGAATTCTTCACCCAGGAGTTTGATTCCATCATAGCCGCCATCTCTCAGGTCCCTGAGGTCGATCTCTTTGCAGACGATCCCAACCAGATAGACGGACAGATTATCCCTATCAGCCGCTGGCAGACTGCCATCGTGGATGAAGGCAGCATGCATATCGGCATTGCCAACGTATTCGCGGGTGGCGATTTCCGTCGCGGAGCCGCCACTGCCATTGAAGCGATCGCGGACGGTCGGGCTGCCGCCGAGGCCATTCATCGCTATCTCAATGGTTTAGCCCTCCCACCCGCCCGGCCAAAGTTCGATTCTAAAAAGGGCAAAAAAATCTCGGAGATTTCTGCCAAAGAATATAGCCTCTTTGAGAAGATCGCCCGTTTCAAGATGCCGGAAATCCCCATCCCGCAGGCTAAAACCAGCTTCGACGAGGTGGAGACCGGCTTTACCGAAACCGACGCCAGAGCTGAGGCGGACCGCTGTCTGGAGTGCGGCTGCCAGGTAAATGAAACCTGCGCGCTAAGAGAGTATTGCACGGATTATGAGGTGAACGCCCTGTCCTTTCCAGGCAGTATCAACAAGCATCCCATCGATTACAGCCACCCCTACATCGTTCGCGATGCCAACAAATGCATCAACTGCGGTCGCTGTGTGCGCACCTGCGCGGAGATTCAAGGTCCTGCCGTATTGGGATATATCTATAGAGGATTTGCCGCTGTGGTGGCACCCGAATTTGGCGAATCACTCACTCAAACCACCTGCGAAAGCTGTGGTAAATGCATTGCCGTGTGCCCGGTGGGAGCTTTGGTGGAGCGCAATCTGCACTACAAGCTGAACCCGCTGCCCAAGACCGAAACCCTGCAAAACTGCGGACTCTGTGGCACCGGTTGCTATATCAAAGTGGAAGACCAGAGCGGCGTCGTGACCCGGATTGAAACCCCTTCCGAGGATGACCTGCAAGGCTTTAACGGACGTGACCTCTGCTTCAAGGGTCGCTTTGGCTGGCAGGTCCTCTTGTCAGAAGACAGGCTCCGAACCCCCAGAGCAAAGGAAAACGGCGTCTGGAGAGACATCAGTTGGCAACAGGCCAAAGAGCTGATCGCCTCCAAGGCCACTACCGCTCAGAAGAAACGCTTCGACGTCTCTGCCAGTCTCGCCATCGAGGAACTGCTCATCGCCAAAAAGGCCGCTGAAAGCTGTGGAGCAAGGCTGCAAGCCGATCCCTGCTGTCTGCCTTTAGGGCCCGAGAGCTATTTTGTGGCTCCCGATCCCTTCCCCTTTGCCAGATTGGATGAGTTTGAGGAGTATGTGGTCTGCGGCGAGATCGACCTCGTCACCCGCACCCGCCTGAGACTCAAACAGCGGATCGGCAAGCGTTTAATCTTCGTCGGTAAGTCAGAAGCCCCCTGGCTGAGGTTCGCGGACGCCGTCTACCCACGTCTTTGCGACCTTCCGGAAGCTTCAAGCCGCTTGTATGTCTATAATCAGGAACAGCTTAGCGCCAGAGAAGCTTACGGCGTCTGGAAGCTGGCCGCTCTGGATAAGGTCTATCCCCGCAACGTGATGGCAGGCTCAGATCTGCCCAATCTGGGGGGGCTGATCGCCATTGAGCCCTGTTTCAACCTGCCTTCCACTGCCGATTTTGTGATCGCCTGGGGCACCGGGCTCAGGGATCAGGACAGCAGTGCTTTCAGGACCAGCATCCAGCTCTATAAAGATGATGATTCCAAAGCGGATCTGCTGTTGCCGGCTTCATGCTATCTGGAAATCGACGGCAGCACGCTTGGCAACAACGGGGCCGTGAGTTTCTTCCGCGATCCCGCCAAAGCCAATCACATCTGCGAACTGATGAAACTGCTCTATGAACTGGGATGGATCAATCCCGCCACGGCAGATATCAACCATTGGAACACCCTCGCTATGGAACTGCTCGACGGCCTGAAGAGCAAGCCTGTCAAGGTCTTTGATTTCAGGAACGTGGATCCCGACAAGCTGGATGCCTCTCCCAGAGCCATCAAGACCGAACTGCAAAGCAGGATGACGGCCTTGCACGAGGACAGAAAAACACCTGTAACATTCTAAACTACAAGGTATAAGCGCAGAGGGGATCCCCATTCGGAGGTCCCCTCTTGATTTATCAGGAGATTTATCATGATAGCGAACTTTCGCAAACGCATCTATGGCTATGAGTGCGACCTTTATGGTCACCTGCATAACACCAACTATCTCAACATTTTAGAGGCTGCCCGTTCCGAAGCCCTGGTGGATGTCGGCATGCCTGTAAAACGCCTGATGGAGCTGAACTGGCACGTCTATATCAACAAAATCGAGGTGGAATACCTCAAAGGCGTGGGAGTGGACGACATCATCGAAGTGCGCAGCCAGATCTATGACCGCAACAAGCTTCGCTCCAGTTGGAACCAGGAGATCTACAACGAGGCCGGAGAGCTCTGCTTCCGTGCTCAAATCCATGTGGTGCATATACATAACGGCAAACCCGCCAGAGTGCCGGAGAACATTTGGGACCACTTTAAGCTGCTGGGGGAGTAAGGCTCTCAAGACACCAGTTATCTTGCTGGACGGCAAATCCTTGCATAGTCACCCGCCGTGGAGATGCCGTGCGGCCTCCGCCGAAAAACCCGGGAGAGCGCACGGTATCTCCACGGCGGGTGAATAAGGAAGAATAGAAGGGACGATCTTGGTGGCGTGACGATCCACTCCAGGGTGAGATTTATCGCTTGACGTATCATCCCTGCGCAGTATTGTTGCGAATATGGCGTGCGAGGCAATAATATCAATCAAAAACTCAGCCTCCGACGGCCATGAGGAGACAGCATGACAGTACCAACGGCGCGACTGATCATGGTTTTCACGCTGCTGCTTTGCACTGCGGCAGCCTTTGGAATCAGCTTCGATTACAGCAAGCAGTGGAAAGAAATTGATGCCCTGCTGGGTAAAGGTTTGCCTATTTCGGCGGATGCCAGGATCGATTCTCTTTTGGCGGCTGCCTACAGCGACGGAATCGTGGAGCAGCAGATCAAAGGCTTGGTGTATAAGCTCACGATCCTGCAAAAGAAAGAGGAGTTTTCCACTCAGAAAGCCATCGACACCGTTCGCTTGAGGCTGGAAAGCGCGCGCTTTCCCAGCAGCGCGATCCTGCACTCCATGCTGGCGCAGCTTTATTGGAGCTATTATCAGAGCAACCGCTACCTCTTCTCGAACCGCACCCAAACCACCAATTTCCAAAGAGATGACATCGCCACCTGGGATCTGGCCACCATAGCGGAGGAAACGATCAAGGCCTACCGCTTGTCTCTCCAAAGGCCTCAGGACCTGCAAACGATCAGCATTTGGGATTATCCGGCCATTATCAACAAGGGAGGAGCCGATGAAAAGCAGTTGAGGCCCACTCTCTACGACTTTTTGGCCTGGCGGGCTCTGGATTTTTACGTCACGGACGAATCCGGCCTCACGCGCCCTCCCGATGAGTTTAAGCTCGATAAAGCCAGCTACTTCAGCTCCGCCTCCAGTTTTGCCGCGATGAGCATTGACAGCCCAGACTCTCTGTCTCTCAACTATCTGGCCGTCAATCTGTTCCAGGACCTGATCGGTTTCCATCTGGCGGATTCCGATCCCGCGGCTCGCATGGAAGCCAATCTGGACAGGCTGAGCTTCGTATATCGTAAATCTTCTCTGGCAGACAAGGCCTCGCTCTATGAAAAGGCTCTGCGCCTGCTCTTGCAAGATTATTCCGCCAATCCTGCCAGCGCTCTGGCATCGTATCGGCTGGCTTTGTTGTATCAAAGTCTGGCCGCTTCTTTCAAGACCGAGCTGTCTGAGGAGCATCGCTGGGACCTCAAAACGGCCGCGGAGATCTGTCAGGATGCGATGAAACGCTTCCCGTCCAGCTATGGGGCCAGAGCATGCCGCGCGCTGTATAACACCCTCAACAGCAGGGAGTTGAGCATCAGCGGGGAAGATCTGGTGATCCCCAATACTCCCGTCAAAGTGCTGGTCAGCTATAAAAACATCCCAAGGCTGGAGATCAGGATCTACCGCATTCCTTATAAAGACATTCGAGACAGATACACCAGCGAGATCTGGGATTGGCAAAATGACAAGAAAACAAAGCTTTACAGCCAGCTCAGAAAGAAAGCTGTGTGGAAACAGAGCTTTGATCTGCTGGACGAAGGTGATTACCGTACCCACAGATATGAGCTTGCTCTGGCAAAGCTGCCGGCCGGACACTATATCATGATCGCGGCGGACGGAGACCTGGATAGAATCGAAGGTAAAGTGCTGGGTTTCAGCCTCTTTAGTTGCACATCGATCAGCAACATCACTCCCCACTCCGAGAACAATACCATCCATCTTGCCAATCGGGACAGCGGCTGGCCGATCTCTGGGGCTCAGGTGAGAGTTTATGGGGATGATAACAATAACCGCCAAAGCGTTCTCGCCTGGAGCGGCTCCAGCGACGTCGATGGAATGGTTCGCGTGGAGGGTGATAGAGGGCTGTGGAACAAGAAGATGGAGATCAGCACAGGGGCGGACACGCTGCAGATCTGGTCTTATTCCAGCTCCAATCCCGAAAATTCCGCCAGGCTGTCTGGCCAGTGTCTGCTGTTCACAGACCGCGCCATTTACCGTCCCGGCCAGACTATCCATGTGAAGGGTGTAGTCTATTACACCGATGGCGAAAAGCGTACCGCGCTGGCACCTCAATGCGATGTAACGCTTAGCTTTAAAGATGTAAACTATCAGCAGATCGACTCTCAGAAGCTCAAGGCCAACGAATACGGCTGTTTTGCCACCAGCTTTATCGCGCCTACGGGAGTATTGACTGGAAATATGAGCATCCAGGCTTTTTTCACCATCAAGACCAACCGTGATGAAACAGGAATTGAGGGTCTTGGCGGTAGCAGCAGTACCAGCATCAGCGTTGAACAATACAAGCGTCCCCGCTTTGAAGTCAAGCTGGACCAGCCCACTCAGACCTACGCTCTCAACCAGAGCGTGGATCTCAAAGGCAAGGCCGTAGCCTATTCCGGAGTGCCGATCGACAATTCCGCTTACAGCTACAGGATCTATCGTCAGGCGCAGTTTCCCTATTGGTATTGGTGGTGGGGCCCCAGGCCTTCCAGCCCTGAAAAGGAAGTTGCCAGCGGGACGGGCAGCACGGACGCGATGGGTGAGTTTAGCCTTTCCTTCATCGCTTCGGCGGACGCGGAAGCCCTGCCGGCCTACAATCCCTATTTCACCTACAGGATCACGGTGGACGTCACAGACCTCAACGGCGAGACCCGCAGCGGTGCTTTGAGCCTCAACGTTGGAATGAATGAACTGATACTGGGAGTGGAACTTGCGGCGCAGATTGATATCCAGGCGGATGGCCTCAAGCTCCCTATCCAGACCAGTAATCTCAACGGAGCACCGATTGCCGCCAAGGGGAAGCTGACGGTCTCAAGGCTTCAAGCCCCGGACCACATTCAAAAAAGCCGGCTCTGGAGCGCTCCCGACCGCAACTATCTGAGCCGGGAGGATTTTGTGAAGGCCTTCCCCAATGATCCCTACTTTACAGAAGACCGCATCAACACCTGGCCGGTGCTGGAAAAAGTGTGGACCTCAGACTTTAGCACCCCGGAGCGCGGTGATGTAAGCGTAGAAAACCTTAGCAGATGGCAGCCGGGAGCGTATGTGCTGGAGGCCATTGCCAGCCATAAGGGCAAAGAGGTCAAGGTGTTGCGCTACTTCACTGTCTATGACTCCCGCTCAAAAGACCTGCCCTATCCTCAGACTGACTGGCTGGTGCCGGTCAAGACGGTCTGCCAGCCCGGCGAGACGGCTAAAGTGCTGTTTGGCAGCAGTTATGCCAATGTCCGGCTACGCTATGAAGTGGAGAAAAACCACGCTCTGGCACAGAGCGAAATCCTGGTCCTCAACAGCGAACAGCGTATGTTCGAGGTCCCGGTCACGGAAGCGGACCGGGGTGGCTTCTATATCCATTTCACCTTTATCAAAGACGGGCGGGCCTATCTCAGCAGCCAGGAAATCAGCGTACCCTGGACCAATAAGCAGCTCAGCATCGAGTACCAAAGCTTCAGAGATAAGCTCTTGCCCGGCAATCAGGAAGAGTGGCGCCTCAAGCTCAAGGACCACACAGGCGGACGCGTCACCGCGGAAGTGTTGGCTTCCATGTACGACGCTTCGCTGGATGCCTTCCGCTCCAGCACCTGGACGGCCAACATCTGGAAAAAGATCCCCAAAACCAGCGGCTGGCACTCCGGCAACTTTGTGAACAGGGCGGACTTGTATCTGGTGCAGTATCACAATCTGGATGCCTACATCCCTCCCCGCAGCTTTGACAGCTTCAACTGGTATGGCTATTCGCTGCATTACAGCCGCAATTGGGGCGTAAAAATGGCGGCTGATAAAGTTTCAGTGGGCAGCTCCAGGGAAATCATATCGGATAGCCTGTCTGAACCATCAGTGAGCGACATGGCCAATGTTGTATCCTTGCAAACCGCTGTCGCGCCGCCGGTTAGCTCTCCCAAACCGGTTGATCTGGCGCAGGTGGCAGCCCGGTCCAACTTTGCCGAGACGGCCTTTTTCTATCCCACTCTGCGCACCGATGCCAATGGGGAAGTGAGCTTTGTCTTCACTGTTCCGGATGCCCTCACCCGCTGGAAATTCCGCGCTTTTGCCCTCAGTTCCGATCTCAGCATCGGGCTCACGGAGACCTCTGCCGTCACGCAGAAACCTCTGATGGTCCAGCCCAATCTGCCCCGCTTTTTCAGAGAAGGAGACCGGATCAGCGTGTCTGCCAAGATCAGCGCTTTGGAAGACAAAGACCTCAAGGGCAAGTGCCAGCTCTTTCTGCTGGATGCCTTTACCGGCAAACCGATCGGGAAGCTGTTCAGCCTCACCAAGGCCCAAAAGAGCTTCAAAGTTGGCAAAGGCCAGAGCACGGTGCTGAGCTGGGAGCTCCGCGTTCCGGAAGGCCTGGGAGCAGTCACCTGCAGGATTGTGGCCAAGAGCGGGACTTTTTCCGATGGGGAAGAAGTGCTGTTGCCCATTCTCTCAAACCGCATGCTGGTCACCGAGTCTTTGCCCCTTCCAGTGAGGGGTAAAACCCAGCGGGACTTCAGGTTCGCCAAGCTGATCGCCAGCTCCGCCTCCCAAAGCATCCGGCACCACCGTCTCACCCTGGAATACACTTCCAACCCCTCCTGGTATGCCGTTCAGGCCTTGCCCTATCTGATGGAATACCCCCACGAATGCAACGAGCAGATCTTCTCGAGGCTCTACGCCAACAGCCTGGCCTCCCATATCGCCAATTCCGATCCGGCCATCAAGAGGGTGTTTGAGAGCTGGGGAGAGACTCCCGCCTCCACAACGCTGCTTTCCAACCTGCGAAAGAACGAGGAACTCAAGGCAGTGATCCTGCAGGAAACTCCCTGGGTGATGGATGCCAAGGACGAAACCATTGCCAGACAGCGGCTTGGCCTGCTCTTTGATCTGAACAACCTAAACGCTCAGTCGGCAACCGCTTTGGCGCAACTGCAAAAGAATCAATCGGGTAGCGGTGCCTGGTCCTGGTTTGCCGGGATGCCGGATTCCTGGTGGGTCACGCAGTACATCGTGGAAGGCTTTGGGCATCTGGACCGCCTGGGCGTGAAATCGGTGCGCAATGACAACGGGCTTTGGACCATGCTGAGCAAGGCTGTGGGCTACATCGACGGCCAGCTCAACGAGAGCTATCAGTGGCTGAAAATCCACGGCCTGCTGGACCAGGACAATCTCGGTTACATGGCTGTCCACTATCTCTACGCCCGCAGTTTCTTCCCCGATCTTCCCATTCCGTCCTACGCTCAGGAAGCGGTTTCATACTATTGGTCTCAGGCCGAAAAGTACTGGCTCCAGCGGGATTTCTACAGCCAGGGCATGCTCTGCCTGGCCCTCTACCGCAAAGACAAACTCCAGACTGCCAACGACATCATCGCTTCCCTGCGGGAACATTCCCTCAGCGATGAGGAGATGGGGATGTGGTGGAAAGCGAACTCCGGATGGTTTTGGTATCAGGCCCCTATCGAACGTCAGGCCATCCTGATCGAGGCTTTCAGCGAAGTGGCCAAGGACACCCTGACTGTGAACGAAATGCGCACCTGGCTGCTGAAAAATAAACAGACCAACAACTGGAAAACCACCAAGGCCACCGCTCAGGCCTGCTATGCTCTTCTGTTGGAAGGAACTGCGTGGCTGGGCTCTTCCCAATTGGCTGAGATAACTGTGGGCGGCGGCAAGCTGGACCCAAGCCCCAAAAATGGCTCTTGGCCCGAGGCTGGTACGGGCTACTTCAAGACCTCCTGGACGGGAAGCGATATCAAACCCGCGATGGGAGAGGTTTCGGTCTCCAATCCCAATCCCGGGCCCAGTTGGGGAGCCCTCTACTGGCAGTACTTTGAGGACCTCGACAAGATCACGCCTGCCGAAACTCCACTCAAGCTGACCAAGCAGCTCTTCATCGAGCGGACCACCGATCACGGCCTCGTGCTGGATCCCATCCGCGACAACAACCGCATCAAAGTGGGCGACAAAGTGGTGGTGCGCATCGAGCTCAGGGTGGATAGAGAGATGGAGTATCTGCACATGAAGGACCTGCGCGCCTCTGGATTTGAGCCCCTCAACGTGCTCTCCAGATATAAATGGCAGGACGGTCTGGGCTATTACGAGGCCACCGGAGACGCCGCCACCAACTTCTTTATCGAAAGGCTGCCCAAGGGCACTTACGTGTTTGAATATGGCATGCGGGCTTTCCAGAAGGGAGACTTCTCAAACGGGATCACCAGCATCCAATGCATGTATGCTCCAGAGTTCACGGCCCACTCTGAGGGGATCAGGATAAAGATCGAGTAGAGGGCTCATCTTTTTACTTGACTTCAAACGGCTTACCGGCTACTGGTGTAAACGGTGATAATGATGAAAGAGCCTGGCCGGACCGCTGTGATCAGACGCCCTTTTGAGCGTCCATGGCTTCAAGCGTGTCTGTTTCTGCTCTTCTCGTTGCTGTTATGGTCCGATCTGTCTGCCTGCGTGATGAGCGCCATGATCTCGTCCCGGCCGTTTAAAAGCTTTCCAAGGAGCGGTTTTCCCTTTGAGTACACCGCTTACAACGACCCCTGGGATTACTTCGGATTCGTGATGGCCAATAGCCAGCCCTATGGAAATTCAGACGGTTACGGCACTGTGGCTTACGAGCGGGGACGCCTCTTCCTCTCTCAGAGTGACCGCTGGTATAAACGCGTCCTGCAGTCCACGGACTTCGGCAACACATACTACACCGGCAGGTATTTGGATAGAGATTACAGCTCCCATTTTGGGGAACTTGACGTGCTGGACAGGGCCATGTACAGCATTTTGAGGACCAACTCACAGAGTCACATCGCGATGATCCATGGCCGCAACGCCAGCGCTCTCAGCTATGGCAATCATCCCTTCGTGTTTGATCTGCGCGACCGCAGCCTGGCCTTTATGCACAACGGCAACTGCTACAGCGCCCGCAACTTCATGATTCAGCGCGTCCGGGAGATCAATCCTGACGAAAACTGGTTCGTCAATCATCCCAGCGACTTCTTTGGTCTCTCAGACCCCTTTCAGTGGGTGGATTCGGAGCTGCTTTTCCACTTCATCATCAATCATATCCGTCTAAACAACGATGATATCCTGGCCGGATTGGGAGCGGCGCTGTGGGAACTGATGCCATGGATCAATTATGAGGGAGCTCCCAGCTTCAATTTCATCATGGGGGATGGAGAGAAGCTCTATGCTTTCAGAAACACTCCTCTTACGGGCCTGAACTCACATTACAAGCTGTCTTACAAAGGGTCGGAAAACAGCTTTTGGGCTATCCGTACCCTCTATCCCCAGCCCGGAGATGCCTCTCTGAACAAGCTGGAACTAGTGGTTTTTGAAGGCGGCAGGACCCCGGTTCACTATCCTGGCCTGGAGGCCTTGAAGCCAGATCCCATCGATCCGGAAGGCGAAATCACTCAGCCTGGAAAAGCCATGGCAGCCTTCTCCCCAGGCCTCAGGCTCTATCCCAATCCCCTCAGGACCAATTCTCCCAGTCTGCGTTTGAGCGTCTGGATCCCAGAGCTGGAGGGTCGCGCTTCAGGTAGCATCAATATCTACAACATGCGGGCCCAGCTTGTTTACAGCCGGACACTTAGCACCACCGACGGCAAAGCGCTGCTGGGTCTGGAACTTCCCAGGTTACCGGTGGGGCTCTATCTTTGCAGCGTCAAAATCGGAGGCCAGGTCAGGATGGCAAAGTTCAGCATCATGGACTAAAGCGGTTTCATACACAGAACAAGCGCACAAACAGCATTTTCTCTTGACACTGAGAGCCTTCTGAAAAACCGTGAAACTATAGGAAATTTATGATTTGACAGGACTGCCCCCAGAGGCTAAGGTCCATAAATAGAGAGGTTTTGGATGTCCTTATTTGACTTTTTTGGCCTCATGGCCAATGACATTGCCATCGATCTTGGCACTGCCAATACGCTGGTTTACAAGAAGAGCTCGGGGATCGTGATCGATGAGCCTTCCGTGGTGGCTGTTTCCACAGACAACAAAAAGATCATCGCCATCGGCCAGCAGGCCAAGGTGATGCTGGGCAAGAACCCTGACGAGGTCAAGGTGATCAAACCTTTGAAAGACGGTGTGATAGCCGATTTTCAAGTGACGGAGCTGATGCTGCGCAACCTCATCCTCAGGGCCCAGAAAAAGCGCTTGTTGGTGCGTCCCAGAGTGATAGTATGCGTGCCTTCCGGGATCACGGAAGTGGAAAAACGCGCGGTGCGGGACAGCGCTCTGCATGCTGGCGCCCGTGAAGTATTCCTGATCTCGGAACCTGTAGCCGCGGCCATCGGAGCTGACCTGCCCATAGAACAGGCCTGTGGAAACATGGTGATGGACATCGGGGGCGGCACCAGCGAGATCGCGGTTATCTCTCTGTCCCACATCGTGGTGCACAACTCCATCCGCGTGGGAGGAGACAAAATGGATACCGACATCATCGGTTATCTGCGCAAGAAAAACAACCTCCACGTGGGCTTGCAAACCGCTGAAAAGATCAAGATGACAGTGGGTTCTGCTTATCCCCTCAAACAGGAGCTCACCATGGATGTCCGGGGCCGGGATATCGTCTCGGGTTATCCTGTCACTATTAAAATCAGTTCCGAAGAAGTGCGCGAAGCTCTTTCGGAGACGGTTTCCACCATGATAGACGCCATCAAGCGTCTCTTTGAACGCACCGCTCCTGAACTCTCTGCCGATATAGCCGAACGCGGTATCTTCCTCACCGGGGGTGGAGCGCTTTTAAAAGGCCTGGACGAGAAAATCTGCAAGACTGTCGATTTGCCTGTGCATGTGGTTCCGGACCCGCTGGAATGCGTGGTCAAGGGTGCCGGTAAGGTTTTGGACGATGTGGACCGCTATCGCGAAGTGCTGATCAAGCGCATCGAGGACTAGATCCCGATTTCGGGAGAAATTGTGCTTCCTGATTGCTGTATACTCCACCTGGCAGTATGGCTGTGAGAGATTCGGCATGATCAAAAGGTATCTGGTCCCGCTGGTATTACTCCTGGTCTCGCTGATAATGTTGATCGGCACTGAGGAGGCCAGGACTGCCAGAGCGGATTTGCTGGGCAGGACTGTATTCTATCCTTTTGCCCGTTCCATTAGCGCCATCCAGGCCAACGGTGAGCTAAAAAAGGAACTGGCCGGACTCAGAGTACAGCTGGCGGACCAGACCCTCAGGAATCTAGCTCTGGAAAACGAGCTGAAGATGTTCAGCTCTGGCACCGCGGTAGCCTTCGATACTGGCCTGGTGGATTTCGAGATCGCCGAGGTGATAGGTTACTCTGGCCAGTTTCAGCAACGTAACCTCATAGTCAACAAGGGACTGCGCAGTGGTCTGAGACCGGAAAGCCCTGTGGTTTCAGCTTCAGGGATCGTGGGCAAAGTGATCAACGCGGCAGATACATATTGTGTGGTGCTGCCATTTTCAAACCCCCAGTTTCAAATCCCCGTCATGGATCGCAACACCAGTGTCCAGGGCATTCTGCAGGCCGACCTGAGGGGTGTGATCAGCATGAACATGATCAAGCTGGGCTCACAGATCAGCGTGGGCGATACGATCGTGACCTCCAATCTTTCCAGATTGTTTCCCAAAGGATATCCGGTGGGTTCAGTGAGCCGGATCAAGGAATCCAGCGACAACTTGTTTATCAGCGCGGAGCTCAATCCCTTTACTCAGGTGGAAAACCTGGAACACGTGTTTATCTTAAGAAAGCAAATGGGGACGCTAGCCACTCCTCAGGGACAGGGAGCCCGGCAACAGTGATCTGGAAATTCTTGTGGACCTACCTCACCGGGATTTTCTTTCTCTATGTCCAGCTGCTGGTTATGCCAGCTTTTGAACTGGCGGGGACTATTCCAAATATCCTGGTGCCCTGGATGATCTGGCTGATCTGGAGCCGCCCCAGAGACATGGCTTTAGGAGTGGGATTCATAGTGGGGGCGATGTATGACGTCACCCAGCCTTCCCTGTTTGGGCTGTCACCGCTTACTTTTCTGCTGTTGGGAATGGCGCTGTCTGAGTTTCGCAAGCCTTTTGAGGCTGAGAGCAAGGTGGCCAGGATGCTCACCCTCTTGCTGGCAAACCTGATCTATCATCTGGTAATGTGGCTGGTATTGGGTGTTGGGCATGGATTTACGGCCCAACTCGCAACTCTGAACCTGATCGCTTTCGCCTACAACCTGGTCATCAGTTTTGTGGTGTTTTGGTCTCTGCAACTGCTCTCAAGGATGAGGGTGGTGATTGTAAGTGAATAAAAGCATTCCCACGCTGGTCTCCAGGATCGCGCTGGGGGTGTTGTTTCTGTTCTTGCTTGGCGCGTTATTCAGACTGCAGGTGATCAAGGGCGATGAATATCGCCGCATCGCGGAAAGCAACTTCGTCCGTATCAGACGCGTATCCGCCACCCGGGGAGAGATTTACGACAGCAAGTATCGCCCCGTCGCGATCAACATACCTTCCCACAACCTCTATCTGATCAGCGGCAAAATCACCAATATCAAGGCCCTCGGGCTGTTTTTAAACGTCTATTTCGGCATCAATCAGGAGGAGCTGCACGATCTGGTATTCCAGCAACGCTTTAAGACCTACGAAGAGATCCTGCTGGTGGACAATATCCCCTATGAGACCGTGCTGGCCTTGTCCGAAAGGATGAATTACTATCCCGAACTGGTGTTCCGCAACGGCACCACCCGTCAATATCTGTATCCCAATCATTTTTCTGGCTACGTGGGTCGCATCAATGAAGCGGAATTCAAACGCTACCGGGATGAGGACTATTCTCTGAACGGCTATATCGGCAAGAACGGCTTGGAAAAATACTACGAGGTGTTGCTTCGCGGCACGGATGGCAGAGAAATCCTGCAGGTTGACGCACGCGGAAAAAGCCTGGACCTTTTCAGGGTAGACGGTTCCCGCGATCCTCTGAACGGCCTGAGTCTGGTGCTCAGTATCGATAACGATCTGCAGCAATTTGCCAGTGACAATTTCCCAGTCGGGGCCCGCGGGGCAATAGTAGTATCGGATATCAAGACGGGCGGCATTCTCGCCTATGTCAGTAAACCCGATTACGATCCCAATGTCTTCATGCAGAAGATCAGTCCGGAGCTGTGGTCTCAGCTCAACCGTCCGGAAAAACCTCTTTTGGACAGGGTTTGCCAGAGCGCTTATCCTCCTGGATCGGTGTTTAAACCGGTGACAGCTTCGGAAGGTCTGGAAACGGGTATCATAAACCGGAACACGCTGTTAGCATCATGCACGGGCGGCCTCAAGATCGGTAACCGCTTCTATAAATGCTGGTCCAGCGGAGGCCATGGAAGGACGAGCATTGTGGACGCTCTAAAGGTTTCCTGCGATGTGTTTTTCTATGACCTGATCAGCCGCATCAAACTCGATGATGCCTGGCGGCATGCCAAGGCTTGCGGAGTGGTGGACCGCACGGGGATCGATCTGCCCAGCGAAAGAAACGGCCTTTATCCCAACACCCAGTGGTATCAGAAACGCTTGGGCCGCAGCACCGGCTTGCAAGGCTACAAAGCCAACCTCTCTATCGGCCAGGGAGAGGTGCTCACTACTCCACTGCAGATCAATACTTTATACGCCGCTATTGCCAGAGACGGCTATTGGATCCAACCGCACCTATTGGTAAAAACACTGGGAAAAGGCAGGCTGGACAGAGAACAGGTGCAGCCTATTGTAAAACGACGTCTGCCTTGGTCTGCCAACACTGTAAAGTGCATCCAGGATGGCCTTTGGGCGGTTTGCAACGCTCCCGGCGGTACGGGCAGGGCTTTGAATGTGGCAGGAGCTACGGCATACGGTAAAACAGGATCGGCCGAAAACGCCCTAGGCAAAGTAACTCACGCGTGGTTCTGCGGTTATATCGTCACGGACAAGCCCGAGATCGTGGTTACCGTCTTTCTGGAAAATGCTGGTGGGGGAGGCGCTGTGGCTGGTCCTATCTGCAACCGGATCATGAATTATTACGTGGGCAACCTGGAAAGCTTCAAGAAACCCGCTCCCGTCCCTGCGCAGTTCCGTAGCCTGGCACCAGTGGACAGAGAGGAAGTCACAGAACCTGAAACGCCCGCTGCCACGGAATCTCCAGCCCCAGAACCAGGACAACACATGGAAACTCAGAGCGAAGACTAATGTTCAATCGCAAGAAATTTGACTGGAATCTCGCGGTTCTCTTGCTGATCTTGATCTGTATGGGTTGCGTGGCTATCTTCACCGCCAGCACCACCACCATCGGACAACACAGCAGCACCGAAAACCACTGGTGGAAGCAGATTATCTTTGCGGGGATAGCTATCGGGGCGATTCTTTTGCTGCTCAAACTACCCATGCCGATTTTCGACATCGTGGTCCTACCCCTCTTTCTTGCCAATCTGCTCGCTCTGGTGCTGGTCTTGTTCACCCCGGCCGTGAATGGTTCGCACCGCTGGTTCAGCTTTTTGGGCCTCAATTATCAACCCTCGGAGAGTGCCAAACTGTTTACCATCCTGATGGTGGCGAGAATCATCAGCAAAGACCACCTCAACAAGCTCAAACAAGTGCTCTATGGAGTGGGACTGGTTTTGGTGCCGATGCTACTGATCATCATCGAGCCGGATTTCGGTACGACTCTGGTGTTTATGTTTGCGTTGCTGTCCATGCTGGTAGCGGCTGAGGTACCTCTGTTTTACATCCTTTTGATGGTCTCACCGGTGGTGAGCATCATGTCGTCCCTCAGTTGGGTGGCGGTAGTGATCTGGCTGGCCTTGCTGGTTTTTCTGCTGCTCAGGGTGAGGCTATCCTGGGTGGCGATCACCATCGCGGGTATCGTCAACGTGTTCATAGCGTTGATTATGCCGGTGTTCTGGAATGGTCTCAAAGATTACCAGCAAAACCGCATCCTCACGTTTATGGATCCCATGCGTGACCCTCTGGGGGCGGGTTATCAGATCATCCAGTCCAAGATCGCCGTAGGAAGCGGCGCGATCATTGGAAAGGGCTGGCTGCAGGGCACCCAGAAAAACATGAACTTTTTGCCGGAGCATCACACCGATTTTATCTTCTCTGTGATCGGTGAAGAGTTTGGCTTTGTGGGCAGCACCTTGCTGTTATTTGTGTTTACCTTGTTTTTCCTGCGCTTGATCAACGCTATGGGCGAGATCAAAGTCAAAGAAAGAAAGATTGCCAGCGCTGGAATACTGGCTTATCTTATGTTTCAGACCTTCATCAATATCGGCATGAATATTGGTGTGGTCCCTGCCACGGGAATTCCATTGCCGTTTATCAGCTACGGTGGATCCAATCTGCTGATCAACGCCCTGGCCGTGGGGGTCGTGTTAAAATATCTAAATGAACGGGGATTTATGAAATGACGAAGTACTTGCTGGCCCTTATGGCCCTCCTGATGTTGATTTTGAGCTCATGTTTCGTGAGCAGCAGCCTCTCCTACACTGAATCGCAGACCCAAAACGTGCCCAACCTGGTCTTTAATCCCGGTTTCAATCCATATTCACTCGATCCCCGCACCGCTCTCAAAGGCTGGGCAGTGGATTACGATCCACCCAACAGCCCGGATGGCAAGGTCTTAATCGATACCGAAGTAGCTCTTGAGGGCAAGACTTCCTTGCGGGTGGACGCGTCTGAAAACGCGGTTATCCTGATCTCCGAGCCCTTCAAGGTGATCCGCTACGGCGGCTACTATATCCGGGCAGGCATTAGAGGCACTTCTAAAGACATGCCGGAGATCACCCTTAGATTCATCACTTTCAAAGAAAATGGCAAAATCTACAACAGCTTCAAACAAAAGATCTTACCTAATGAGGCCTGGAACAAGGTCTCGATCAGCGCGGGCTTCATCCGTCCGGGTGTGAACGCGGGCCGGGTGGCGATCATGATCCCACAATTCAAGGACGGATCGATCTGGATCGATGACGTCGGCTGCTGGAAGGTGCACCACTTCCGGATCGATTGATGAGAATCACCCTCCAGAGGGTAAAATATGCCCGGGTGAGCGTGGAGGGCAGCGTGGTGGGCTCCATTCCGCAAGGCTTGCTGGTCTTCGTGGGTTTTGGACGCGAAGACGACTCCTCCGTGCTGGATGTGGCCATTCGTAAAATATTGGAGCTGAGGGTATTCCATGATCAGGCCGGCAAGCTCAACCTCTCCCTGCTCGATATCGGTGGCTCTATCCTGGCGATCTCCCAATTCACTTTATACGCCAATTGCAGCCGCGGCCGCAGACCGGATTTTACCCAGGCGGCCCCTCCCTCGCTGGCCAGAGAGCTGTATGAGAGTTTTGTGGCCAAGCTCAGGGGGACGGGCGTCCCTGTTCAGACGGGGATCTTTGCCGCGGACATGCAAGTCGAGCTGCTCAATGACGGCCCGGTGACCATCAATCTGGAAATATCTCCCCAAGCCACTCCGGCACCATAATTCCACCCCTTTTCCAAGGCTCTGGGTGGGGTTGAACCAAATCTTTGTGCTTGTCACCCCGTTCAGATTGTTACCTCCTGATGCTTGCCTGGTCACCTGCCGTAGAGATACCGTGCGCTCTCCCGGGTTTTTCGCCGGAGAGCGCACGGTATCTCTACGGCGGATGAATGGGCAGGGATCAGTCAGGCAGGTTGGGTGTCTGATCCAAACACATAGTCGCTCAGGCCGTTGGGATTGCTGAGGATGGCTGTGAGCTCCTGGAGATTGCTGCAGAAAGTCTGGCCGATATTGGGATCGAACTGGATCTCGAGTTGTCTTTCGATTTCTTTGGCGGCCTGCTCGTAATCGAGTTGGGGACGATAGGGCCTTTTACTGGTCATGGCGTCAAAGGCGTCCGTAATAGCTACTATCTTGGCCAGAGGATGGATCTCAGGACCTACCATACCAAAGGGGTAACCCGTTCCGTTATACCATTCATGGTGTTGCAGGATCACCATGCCTACTTCCTTGGGCAGTCCAATCGGCTCAATAATGCGGGCTCCGATGAGGGGATGATGGCGCACCAGCTCATACTCAGCGTCCGAAAGGCTGGTGGCTTTGTCCAGCACGGTTTTATAGACTCCGATCTTGCCCAGATCGTGGAGCAGCGATCCCAGCCGCAGGATTCTGAGCTCTTCTTCACTTAGACCCATGGACTTGCCCAGCACCATGCTGAGTGCCGTCACTCTTTCGGAATGTCCTTTGGTATAAACATCCTTGGCTTCGATGGCGTTTACCATGGCCCGCAGGGTGTTGATATAATGGCTTTCCAGCTTGAGGTTCGCTTCGTGCAGCTGGCGGGTGCGTTCCACCACCATGAGTTCCAGTTCTGTCTGATACTTCAGGTTTTGAGTCAGGAGCAGATATTTTTCCCTGGCTTGTTTGACGCTCACCAGCAGTTCGGTGATGGGAAAGGGCTTGCGCAGGAAATCAAACACGCCGGCTTTGATGGCTGAACGCATGTAGGCGTTATCGGGATACCCGGTGATCAGGATCACCTGGATGCTGGAATTGTATAGCTTGATATGATCTATCAGGTCGATTCCGCTCATGCCTGGCATGTGGATATCGGAGATCACCACCTCCACCTGATTGTCCATAAGCCAGGCCAGTCCTTCTTTCGGATCGCTGAGCGCGACTACTTGGTATTCCCCAGATTCACTGAGCTGCTCACGGATCAGTTCCAGCAAGTGAGGATCGTCATCGATAACAAGTACAGAGGCTTGGCTGTCAAAATTCATATCTCATCCATAAGATCAAACAGGGAGGGGTCTTGCTCATCCGGAGCGCTGTCCCCACTGGGTTCCAGACACTCAGGACCACTGGCCCTGGAGCTGTTTACCAGTTTGCTCACCGGGTAAATATCCAAAGCTTGCTGAGAGGCCTCCAGGATCAGCTTGTTCATCTGAGCGGGGTCCTGGTTTTTATGGTCAAGCCAGTCCAGAGCTTGTTCACTGTTAAACATCACTGGCATACGATGATGCAGAGATTGCATGTGGGCATTGGCATCCATAGTGATGATGGCCAGAGAGGGCAGATACGATCCATCCGGGCCGTTCCAGGCATCGCAAAGGCCTGCCATCAAGAGAGGGTCACCGCTCACGGCTTGGATAAAAAAAGGCTGCCGGTCCGTCTTGCGCCATTCATAGAATCCCGTAGCCGGGATCAGACAGCGCCGCCTTTGCAGGCCACCCCGAAAGCTGGCTTTTTCCATCAGGCTTTCAGACCGGGCGTTGATCAGCTCAAACTTTGGCAGTTCTCTGGACCAGGAGGGGATCAAACCCCAGCGAAAGAACCCCAGATACCTGCCGGAATCCTGGCTCACGAAAGCGCCAACCGTCTGCGTGGGAGCCACATTGAAATTGGCATGCAGCTGTTCACTCTTGTGATCGAGACGCAGTTCCCGCTCCAGCTTCTGCAACTGATCATGTTTGATCACTTGCGCAAATCTTCCGCACATGTGTATCTCCTTTACTGTTGACAGAAATACGGGCGGCGGATGAAATGCAATATATTTTTTGCGGGTTTATGCCCCGAGGAGTGGAAATTGAGCAACAAGTTTGATATCGATGCCGTAATGACCGCGCTGGCAAAGCACTTTGTGGAAGTCAAAACACCCGTGGTAGATCTTATCCAGATTCAAACCAAAGACCCGTTTAAGGTTTTGGTGGCTACCATCCTCAGCGCCAGGACCAAGGATGAAACCACATCCAGAGCGGCAACCGCGCTGTTCGCGGTAGTAGAGAAGCATCACGACCTGAACAAACTGGGATTGGAAGAGCTGGACCGCCTCATCTGGCAGGTGGGCTTTCACCGTGAAAAAAGCAAACACCTGAAGCAGCTTCCGGGAGTGCTGGATGATCTCTTTGATGGCAAAGTACCTTCCGAAATCGATGATCTGCTTAAGCTTCCGGGAGTGGGACGCAAGACCGCCAATCTGGTGAGGGCTGTGGCTTTTGGACTGCCGGCCATCTGTGTGGATATCCATGTTCACCGCATCAGCAACCGCTGGGGCTACATCTCCACCCAGTCGCCTTTGGAAAGTGAGATGGCCCTGCGTGCCAAATTGCCAGACCGGTACTGGTTGCAGTACAACTCCCATGTGGTGGCTTTTGGACAGAATCTCTGCACGCCCCGCAAGCCCAAATGTTCCAGCTGTCCTGTCTATGAATACTGTGCCAAGATAGGGGTGTAGGGTCAACCCCCCTTTTTTGACCACCGGTTGCCTGAGCGCTGCTTTTCCTTGAAGCCAGGTATCTTTACTCTGTTGCTCGATTGCTGCAGGTTTTTAGTCAGCAATGTCGCCAGCGTCCTTATCACTGGATGATGGCTATTTTACCCCGCGAAATCTCTCCATCCATCTCCACCACATAGAAATAGATCCCAGATGATACCAAGCGGCCATGGTCATTTCTGAGGTCCCAGCGCCAGATATTGTTGTTGAGCACTGCCTGGAAGGGTCCCAGCCCGGAGCTGTAGACCAAATCTCCTGAGCTGGTGTAAACCGATATCCTGCCGCTCTTCTCAAAGGGGAAGTTGTGGATTGACACCCACTTGTGCTCAGAGCCTTTTACGGGGTTTGGATATACTTTCAGCTTCTTGAGGTCGTTAACGTCGCTGAGCTTGATCCTGGCCACTCTGTTCTGGGGAGAAATCGTGTTGCCAGCCAGGTCCTGAATGTTTTCGATAAAGACCTGGTAGGCCTGATTGCTGTATTTGAGGGGCGTGAGGAAGCTCAGGACCACGCTGTCGTTTTGATGCTGGACCGAGCTGATCCGGTTTTCCTGATCGTTTGCGGGAGCATGTAACCTATAGTTGCCCAGATAGCTGGGATCAGGAGCTGCTCCGATCGGTTCGCTGAAGAGGATTCTGACGGAGCTGTTACCCTGGATTACTTCGGCCGAGACCACTTGGGGGGCCTCGGTATCCGGAGCGAAGGGGAATTGCAGAAGGTTCTGAGACACGGCTACACCGGTTGTTCCAGTGATCTGATGCAGAGTGAGGCTAAACAGACCATCGATCTCGGGTAAAGCTTGCCTGAATCTTAGCAACACTCCTGTCTGGCTGGCGATGCTGTTGATGGTGATGGGGTTACCCATTCCGTGATCCAACTCGTACAGGCCTGGATTTAGAGATGTGGGGGCTAGTATTTGATCATAGATCAACTTAATTTCAGAGGCTGAGACCATCTGCATTTCAACCAGTTCGGGAGCCTTCATGGGAGTCACGGTATGCCACTGTCCGGGCATGCTTTCGGATGGATTGTAGGCAGGGTCAACTCCTGTGACGGCATACAGATAGCTTTGACCCTCGGTCAGGCCGCCATCCAGATAAAGGGTCTGGGTGAGGTTGTCAAACATCTCAGTTTCACCGGCTTCATTTTTACGGTAGAGGCGATAATAGGACGCTCCGCTGTCGATCCATGATATCCTGGCAGAGCTGGAACCGATTGGTACGGTGTGCAGATTAGCTGGTGTAGGAGGGCCAGTGTAGGGATCTTCAGAGGTCCACTGCGCGAATTGGGTGGAATCTCCCACCGCGTAATTGGTGGTAAAATAGGGACGGTTGTTGGCATCCTTCCAGGCCATGATCTGATAGCTGCGCATGCTGTTTCCCTGGAAGACCGGCTGGAATTTGCCATCCTGATATTTGACGATGTAGAGGTTGGGCGAGATGCCCAGAATGATCTCGTCCTTGGCGTCGTTGTCCAGATCAAAGGACTGGATGGCGTTTTGAGACATCACGTTGTTGAACAACAGAGAGCCCATGCTGCTGTATTGGTCATTGGCGACGTTCTTGAAGCCTTCAAAATACCAGAAGTTCATATCGGGATTGAGGATATCGGTGTAGTAGCCTCCGATAAAGAAATCCTGTTTACCGTTGCCGTCATAGTCACCGCTGGTGACGGTGTAGGTGTTTCCGACGGGCATGCGGTGATGCCACACCATGGCATCCATGTTGTCGTTCATGATTTCAAAGATCATGATGTCGCCATCGGTATCCGCGGTCAGGATGTCCGGATAGTTGTCATCATCCAGTCTTTCGACAATGATGGTGGGCACGAAGGTGTTGCGAACGTTGGTGGGAGTAATGTTTCTAAGGGTGTTTTTGGCGGTGATGGTAGCTCCCGTGCCGCGTTTATAGGCCTGCACCACTTGTTCAGCAGGCAGGTTTTTTACCAGGAGGAGATCACTTCTGTTATCACCGCTGTAGTCGGCAATCACTCCACCCGAGATCGAAGCTTCTTCCCAGATCACCAGGTTGGGGTATTGGTGGGTCTCCTGAGTCTCTTCCAGGAAGCAGGTATCTCCTTTAATGTATAGCAGTTCCTGCCCCTGGGTATTGGTGTTGCCTGTGTCTAGCAGCCAGAAGCTATCCATAAAGTCATGCTTGGGGACATGACCACCCGCTTCAGGCTGGTAAACACTCACATTGCCATAACCGCTGTTGGGCAGGTCCATAGCCACATATTCCATCGCTCCGTCACCGTTAAAATCGAAGGTGCGGGGCAAGGGTACTCTGGCTTTGCCAATGATTGTGGGGAGGTAGCCGTGGTTGGGGATGATATCATAGCTGATGTTGAGCACATCTTCGTAATCACCATATAAAGCGCTGAGATTGCAGACGTTGGTGGCCTTGATCTGGATGTCTATATTGCCCTCAGGCAGGGTGCGGGGCAAAGCCCAAATCTGGATGCTGTCAGCCATGGTTCCATAGCGGTAGCTCACACTGCCATCCGAGGCAGTGATTCTCAGCTCGGTGCGCACTTTTTCATTGAAGGCAGCCGTCAGATAATATCTCAGGTCCTGTCCGTCATAACGGCTATGGCCCTGCAGGGATTCAGTTCTCAACAGGGGTGGACTGCTGTCATATTGGACAGAGACATAGCTGTTGTACTTCTTGCCACTGCGGTCTTCATACTGCACCCTGATCAGATAATTCCGCTCCGGTAGCAGCTCCGGAACGTAAAAACTGGCAAGTACTCCACCTGAAACCGGTTGAGTCTTGTAACTGGGCATATTGGTATGAGTTTCCACGTCCAGCCAGTCCAGGATCGTAGCGGGAACATCCTTGATGGCAAACATGACGCTGTATCTGAAAAAGTCTTCGGCCTGAATGGTGCCGATGATATCAAAGCTGCCGTTTACGCCTTGTTGCTCGATGGGACTGGTGATGCTCACCAGCGGAGGTGAGATGCTTTCCAGCAGCTTGCGGACGTTGAGCAGTCCGTGGCCGTAATACATATCAAAGCCAGGGGTCCCAAGGTCATCGGTGGAAGTCAGCAAGCGCGTTCTCACTTCATCCGGACTGAGGCCTGGCTGCAGAGACAGTAGCAAAGCCACTGCTCCTGCCACAAAGGGCGCGGACATCGAAGTGCCGTTCTGCTCAAAATACTGCTCTCCGGCAGTGAGCTTGTAGGTGCTCAGGACCGCTTCGCCAGGTGCTACGAGATCCAGATCGGGACCAAAACTGGAGAACCCGGCCAGATTTCGGTTTCGGTTCACTGCCCCTACCGATAGAGTGGTGCTGAGTTTGGCGGGATAACTGAGGTTGGGGGTGGGATTGTTGCCTGCCGAGGCCACCAATACCACTCCCCGGTCGTAGGCATATTGACAGGCGTCTCCGATGATGGGGGAGTAATTTGGATCGCCCCAGCTCATGTTGATCACCTGACAGCCCATATCTACAGCGTAGATCAAAGCCGCGGCTGCGTCGTCATCCTGCAGATAACCTTCCGCCTGGGTGGTCCTGAAACCCGCCCGGATGGGAAGGATCTTCACATTCCATGCCACTCCGGCCACGCCAATCCCGTTGTTTCCCACGGCGCCGATAATTCCGGCAACGTGGGTGCCATGAAAGTTCTCGTCTTCGGGGTCGTTATCCTGGCCCACATAGTCTCCGATTCCCACATCAAACATCTCGGGAGCATCTGAAAAGTCCCAGCCGCACCAGTCATCGATATAACCGTTGCCGTCGTCATCGATGCCATTATCAGGGATCTCATGAAGATTGACATAGATATTGGCAGCCAGGTCAGGGTGATCTATCAATACCCCGGAATCCACTACCCCCACGAGGACGAGTTCGCTGCCGGTGGTGAAATTCCAGGCCTGGGGAGTGGATGTAATATAGTGAAACTGCTCTGGATAGCGGGGGTCGTTTGGCTCTATTTGCATCTTGCTCAGATAGTTGGGCTGAACGTATGCTATCCCCGGGAAGCTGAGATTGCCGCTTCGGAGGTTCTGCCAGTCTGGTGCGGTTGTGAGGTCAACCAGGAAATAACGGTCGCCCGGCATGCCTGTAACGGGTCTCAGGCTAAAAGCTCCCAGGCTATTCAGATAGCTGTCAAAATCACTGAGTCCGGTCCGGCCCGACCTGATTTCCAGCAAGGGCTGCGCGGTCTTGAAGATCAGCTGATTGGGGGTATAATCCACAGCGTTCAAGCCCAGTAAGGCTCCCAACAGGATCAGGATGATGAAATATCTGCTCATCGGATACCTCAGAAGTTCCAGGACAGCCCAAAGCTGTGCACATCGTCCAAAGCCGAGTTAAAGTCTGCCCAGCCATAGTTGATATCCAGCTTTCCTACTTTGACGCCCAAGCCGGCGCTGAGGCCTTCCGCGTCGTAATTGAGCTTGTATGCTCCCCGCAAAGCGATGCGGTCCAAAACCGTCAACTGCGTGCTGACCACGCCTTTCAAATGAGCGTCAACCGCTTTTATGGCGCTGAGTTCCACTATCAGAGAGCCCTGCTCGATCTGCCACTGTTTGCTGAGATCGGCTTCCAGTGAGACCGGCATGCGGGTGGGGACTTCATTCATTTTGGAAGAATCGCCCACGTTTCTGACCGATACAGACAGAAGGCTGTTTGGGAAGGGCGGCAGGATAGTAGCACCTAGGTCCACGTTGATTCCATAGCTGGAGGCGGTGCTGAGCTTTTGATACACTACCCCGCCATTCATTCCCACATAGGTGGAAGGTCCCAACCGCCAGGCATAGTTGGCCATCAGGCTTACATCGCTGGGATGGTAATAGCCGATCAGGGTCCCGGTCTCGTCTCTGCTTTCCAGCTCCCCGTAGTCGAGGTTACGGAGCGCTACGCCAAAGTGGCTCAGCCGGTCTGAATAGCCATAGTAGAGCTGGTTGAATGTGGTGTCGTCCAGCCAGGGAGAATGAGAAGCACCCAGGCTGCGATGGCTGTTTACAGTTCCCACGGCAGGTTGTCGGATAAAAGCCGCCCGGTCCATGGTGGCATGGATTCCTCTGCCTCCCAGGGCCATGGAAACGGGATCGCTGCTGATATTGAGAAACTGAAACCCGTAGGTCCCGGCTTCAGGATGCAAATCCGCTCCCAGCAGCGTGGCGCTCAGAAGCAAAAAGGTCAGGATGTATCTATTCATGTTCATTTGATATCTCCGTGTTAATTCTCGACGGCAAACTTGAGCCGCTTGGTTTCTTTACCAGCTTTTACCACAGTTATATAAACTCCGCTGGCCAGATTCTCTACCGGGATTCGGATCGCTTCCCTGTTTCTGAGGTAGGCCCTGGCGATACTTTTCTGTTCAAAAATCACGTTGCCGCCGATGTCGAAAATCTGCACTTCCAGAGGGGTGTCGCGATTGGTCATGACATTTAGCGTCAATTGATCGGCATAGATGGATTTGAGAGGATTGGGGAAGATGTACAGCTCGTTCGGCACAAAGAGGGAAGCGCTCTCAAACGAGTTTGGCAGCGCGTCCGGATCGATGCTGGCGCTACGCTTGAGATTGCCAAACTCGCAGTGCCAGATATTGTTAAAGTCGTTGGGGAGAGGTCCTGGAATGGCTTTGCGGAAGATGCTGCCATTATCAGCAGCGCTCCAGATATAGCGATTTCCATCTGAAGCCAGGGATACAAGTGGCAGGTTGCGGCTCCGCTCCGCGAAGGAATCCGGAAAGCCAGTCAGCAGCTGAAAGCTTGCGCTCCAAGCCTTGATCTGGTTGTTGGCGAAATTGCCCAGAAGCTCTGGTTTACCATCCATATCGATATCCAAAGCCAGGGCCCCGGCACTGAAACCGCCCTCTTCAGAACTAAGCCCCTCCAGGTTTTCGGGGCTCATGCGCTGGCCAGAGTAATCCAGCACGATCACGCCATTCTCAGTACCTAAAATGATATCCAGGCTTCCATTTACATCCAAATCCGCCAAAGTAAGAGGGGCCGTGCAGACAGAATCGTGACTAAACACAAAGACCGGCAGACCCTGAGAATCGCTGCCAAACACATAGACGGCTTTGGCGGTCTGGATTAGGAGCTCGCCATTCACACTGCCTTTGATGAGTGGAGCTTTGAAAATGCCCACGATGGTGGAATCTGCGGGGATTGACAGGCTTAGCGAAGAGCTGGACCCAGTGGCTGGGTCGTAAGTCCATAGCTTATAATACAATCCCGACTCGGCAGCCAGGAAGTTGAGCTGGTTTCGAAACCACACCAGATTTGACGCGATGGGCTCGTCAATGCTCAGTCCCAAGGTGGTGGATGTGGTGCCCTTGTCATAACGTCGCAGTTCAGCTCCGCCATCCACATTCAGAGGCAGCATTAGCTGGTTGCCGATATCCACAGGATGGCTGGCCCAGCTTGCTCCACTCTGCGTGAACACGTACTGACCCCCCGTGGAGTTCATTCTATACAGCCTGGCCAGCGGGCCAAGCTCCATGGGCAGATAGAGATGATCTTCATCCCACACATAGGGTTGGGTAACTGGCATGCGGCGCTGAGGGAAACCAGGCATCATTTGCTCATCATCCCATGCGTATAGCTCTCCATCCGGCATCGCGTAGAAGACTTCATCTTCCTGATCGCCGTCCAGATCCAGGATAGCGGCATTGATGGGATTGGGGCCCACGTAATCTGAGCTCAGACGCCAGGAAAAGCGCACCGAGAAGCTCATCTGATTGCCGTTAGGGCCAATATCGTAGACCTCGAGAGGGATCCCGCCATAATAGCTCTCAGCGGTGGGAAGGCTCATCAAACCTTGATAGGTGGGATTGCCAAAGTATTCGTTGTTGTCCTGCCGGAACGCGTCAAACGGACTACCCCATTTGTAAGGATCGTAGATGGCCGTATCGAGATGTTGGATGCCGTCGGCTTCTTCCAGATCGACTCCCTTGTGACGGGAATCGGCATTGATGCGGTTGCGGTCAAAATTGGTGGTGAAGTTTTCAGCTATAACGGCCTCATCGATATGCCAGATCAGCAGTCCGGAACCGTCTTGCAGCATCATCTGTCCCGAGGGTACAGGGCCTCCCAATCCCGGTAAAAAGAAGTCCCACTCGCTGCCGATGTATCTGTTTTCCATGAAGTTAAAGAAGGGAAGCAGCGGGTAGTTCTCGTAATAATCCTGCTCGCCCTCAGGCAGGAGCTTGAAGGTGTAGCTGGGAGTATTGGAATAGGGGTCCAGACTGGCGTCGGGATTCTGCTGCCGGTTTTCGATCAGGAAATACTCCGTGGCCGAAATGGGCAGCTTGTAGAGCCGGTTCCTACCCGTCGCGTGGTCCAGAAAATAATCCACCATCAGTCCAGTGGCATCACCCGATACCGAGATCGGCGTCTCCCAACCCAAAAACATTCTGCTCCAAGCGCTTAGCTGAGCGGGAACATAGCCGCTGGCGTTCCAGACCCCCGTTCCCATCAAGCCCCAATTGCCGATTCCCTGAGAGGTGCCATTGCTGGAATCGTTGTCAAAGAGGGTGGGCAGCCCGATGATGTGGGCAAACTGGTGAGTCAGAACTCCATAGATGCTAAAGAGATAAGCTTCCGCGTCCTGTTGCCCTTCCGCTGGGAAGTAATCCTGAAACTCATGCTCAGGAACGATCACGATGTTGATCAGATTAGCCCCGTCATCAGTTGAGAGGCCGGGATAACTATCGTTGTTTGGCGCGAATGCCGCTTGTAAAGTCTTGCGGGTCAGAAAGGTGCTCCAGATCAGATCAGTCCTGATCCCGTTAATGTCAGATTCCTGTCCGGCCCCGGCATGAAAGATAATCAATCCGCCATGCTGGTTGAAATCCACCTCATCATCCACCGCGTCCACCAAATCCCTGGCCAGTTCAGCGATTCTGGCATCGATCTTTTCGGATGTGTCTCCTCCGTAATAGGCCATCGGATGTGGCAACGTGATCACCTCAGGATGGAGAGTGTAACTCAGCTCATACTGATAATGGGAGGCATCCGCAAAGAAATCGGACAGATGCAGCATCCAGCGGTTAAAAAAGACGTCATCGTGCGCCAGTTGATCAGGATATGCGGGTTGGGACACAAAACCGACGTCGGAAAACTGCACTCTCAGCACCAGGATATTGTTTGGCAGCACGCGCTGGGCCTTCAGCAGACTGCCGTCTTGAGAGAGCGGCGCTTCTATCCTGACGGGTTCCCAGGACGAAGGAACATGAGTAGACATCGGATGCGGCGGCACCAATGCCAGCAGCGTGGAAGCCACGCAAATCATAAGGCTCAGGACCAGATACGGCTTGATTGGCAACATGCCACAATCCCCCTTGGGACTTTATTGATGAAGAACACAAACAAGGGATGCAATCAAGTCATCCACGCCGAATGGAAACGAGCGCCAGCTTGCTCGATGCCATGGCGCTGTCAATAAAAAACTCGTTCGCTCCGGAATAAAGACCCGGGGCGAACGAGTTCGCGGATTCTGTTAACACAGCTTATTTGATAGTCTTACAGGGTCTTGCCAGCCAGAAAATCAGCCTCGTTGCACTTGCAAACCTTCACAAAATCATAGCGGGGTGACCAACCGGCCTGGCCTTTTTTGTTGCCGACCACTTTCACTTTCTTGATCTCGGTGTTGCAAACGGGGCACATCACTTTACCTTCGTTCGAGGTTTCGTGAGCCAGCTTGGCGGAAAAACTTTTTACCTTTCCCATTATTTCCTCTTCGCGCCTCTCAGCGCTTTTCTTTAATTAATTAGTTGGCCCGCTCGACGTATTCGCCACTGCGGGTATCGATCTTGACTTTCTCGCCCGATTCCACAAAGAAGGGGACGGTGATGCGCAAACCGGTCTCGGTGTAGGCTGTTTTGCCACTACCGGAAGCGGTGTTGCCTTTGACGTTGGGCTCGCATTCAGCGATGGTCTGGATCACGGTAAGCGGCAGTTCCACGCCCAGGATTTCTCCATCGGGAGCGCGCATGACCATCACTTCCATATTGTCCATCATCAGCTTTTCGCGTTCACCGATCACAGCCTCGTCCACATGGATCTGCTCGTAGGTCTCCAGGTCCATCAAGATAAAGAAAGTACCGTCTTTGTAGAGGTACTCCATCTTGTTGCGTTCGATGCGCACTTCGTTGAAAGTATCGCTGTCGCGGAAAGTGTTCTCAAGGACGCGGCCGGTGCGCACGTTTTTCAGCTTGGTACGCATAAAGGCCGGGCCTTTGCCTGGCTTGACGTGCAGGAATTCCACCACTTCAAAGAGACCGTCTTTGAACTCGATGATCATTCCATTTCTTATATCTGCCATGGAAGCCATAAGTATTAACCTCAAAGTTTTAGACTGAATGAACCACGCTTTTCAAGCTGGGATTTTTGGCAAGGGAAATTTTGGGGGGAGAGAGCTGCGCTGTGAGAGCAACGTCGCGAGAAGAGCGTTGATTCTTGCCTGTTTGTTGCCGTAGAGATGCCGGGCGCCCTCCGCCGAAAATCGCGGGAGAGGGCACGGTATCTCCAGAGCGGGTGATAGGGCAAGGATAAGCGGATGGGTGGAGATTATTGATATCTAAATGCTATGCATGCGCTTAGGCCCTTACCCGTATAGCTGCGGCAAAGGCAAGGCAAAAGCGACCCAGCTCGGACTTTGTTGGGTTTGGGTTGGAGATGCTAAACGCGAGTTATAGGTAATCAGTTAAGGGCCAATACAATGGCATGGATCAAACTGACGCGGGGGTCACTTGGAGTGCAAAGCCACTAAATGGATTATGCGTTTATCTCTATGCCTGACGGGGCTTTGGACTTACGTACAGGACACGGAGGTGCGATTCTCACTTCGGTGTGCTGGTTGAAGTCCAAGCGGCCCGCAAACTCACTGCCATGTATAGCTTTATCCTGTCCGCTTGAACTCCAACGGGGAAAAATCCCACGGGCCTTGCTGTTCTATGGCTTATGAGCAGCCAGGTTCAGCGGATCAGGATTTTGGCCAGCTTCACTTCCAGATCGCCGTTTTTGAGGGACTTTTTCCACCAGGCCCTGAGGCGAAGCTGAGATGCCAGGTCCGCTGAACCGCAGAGGATATAGGCTTCCGAGGATGGACAGCGCTGTTTGAGCCAATCGCCCAGATCGTTGTATATCTTTGCCACAGAAGCGCTTTCTTCGAGGCGAACCCCATAGGGTGGATTGGTGATCACACACCGCCCCGCCTGGGATGGAAGCTCCTGGAAGCGTGATTTGACCAGTTTTACGCCTCTGCCGTAGGGCAGTCTGTCCAGAGAAGCTCTCGCCACCGCCAGGGCCGTTGCACTGACGTCAGAACCGCTGATCAATCCATCCGGTAGCTCACGCATGGCTTGATTGGCTTGGGCGCGCAGCTCTTTCCAGAGCTTGGGGTCGTGGTCTGGGAAACGCTCGATGTATTTGTTTTCCCTCAAGATAGCTGCTGGGATTCTGCACCAGCTCATCAGAGCTTCGCATAACAGCGTTCCAGAACCGCACATGGGGTCTGAAAGTGGGTTCCGGCCGTCCCAACCGCTGAGCTTAACTATCGACGCGGCAAGTGTTTCCTGCAGAGGAGCGTCAGATGGGCCTGAGCGATATCCCCGCTTGTGCATGCTGCCGCTGAGGTCCATGGCGAGGGTGGCATAGTTGTCCTTGATGTGGAGGTTGAAGTTGATGTCCGGATTCGTGGTCCTAAAGTCCGGTCTTCTGCCAGATTGGGCGCGAAATTGATCGCAAATGGCGTCCTTGACCAGTTGTCCCGCATAGAGAGAATGTTTGATCTTGCTGCCAGAGAGGTTGACATCGATGCCAAAGCTGGAATCCACCTCAAACAGCGAGGTCCAGTCGAGGAGGGACGCGCTCTGGCGAGCCAGATATTTTTCGCTGTGACAGGCAAAACTGACCAGTGGGGCCAGCACTCTCTGGCACAGCCGGGATGTATAGATAATCCGGTAAAGAGTTTCCAGATTGCAGCTCACAAAAAATCCCCGGGGAACTTCCGTGTGGATATTGGCCCCCAGATCGAGCAGCTCTGCTCTGGCCAGGCGCTCCAGCGAACCCGCCACCTGGATGAAATAGCGGCCGGTCCTTTGATACTCGTAGCCTGATTTATCAGGTTTTGACTGTAGCACTGACGGGGGCCGGAGGATTGAGATGCTGTTGCAATTGTGCTTTAATGAGGTCACGCTGACGGGTGAAATCCTTGAGTTGGATCACGGTAAGCTGTTCGGAGGCAACCATTTTGAGATTGGTGGGGTTGATCCACTGGCCGCCTTTCATCAAGCCGAAATGCAGATGGGGGCCCGTGGATTTTCCGGTGCTGCCCACTCTGCCGATCACCTGACCTTTATTGACGCTTTGACCTCTGCGCACGGCGATAGAAGAAAGATGGGCATATTGGCTGGTCAGGCCACTGGGGTGTTTGATCCTCACCTGGTTTCCCCAACCGCCCGCGTAATGGGCTTCCGTGACGGTGCCATTGGCCACAGCCATCACCGGTGTGCCATAAGAAGCCTTGTAATCGACCCCCTGATGCATGGCCCAATGGCCATAAACGGGATCAATGCGACGTCCAAACTTGGATCTCACGTGGATGGATCCCAGGGGATAACCCACTCCGCCTCCACTGGTGGATCTCACGATCTTTCCGTCTGGTCCGTAGAGGCCCGTGAGTACAGACTTGGGATTGGGATCTTCATAGCGAAAGAGCTCGTGCTTGCCGGTTTTTTTGCCATGGTAGGCAGCATAGAGTACCTTCCCGCCAGGAATGAGCTTCCCCTCAAAGTAGCGCAGCTGGGCCAGGATCTGAAACTCGTCCTCGGTTTTGGCGTCGCGGCGGAAATTGATCTTGGCTTCCAAGGCGTTGATGATCTGCTGGGCGTCCTGGTTGGGCAGTCCCAATCTGTCCAAAGATGCGCTGAGCGTACCTTCCAGCTTTCCAGCCAGCAGCTTGATCTCTTCCTGTACGGGCAGCTTTTCTTCATTATAGACGAGGCTATCGCCCTGCACGATGAACTGATGACGAATGGTGGGCTCCTGGACGAAGGTCATCGCTTCGATCTTATCCTTTGAGGGAGAGAGTTTTAATTTGAGAGTGTCGCCTGGCTGGATCGTGGAGACGTCGATAAAATCGCTAAACTGGTAGGTGACGGTGGCGATCTCCCTCAAGGGGATCTGATGCTTTTCCATGATCCCAAACAGGCTGCCACCGTCCGGAACGATTTCCACGATCCAGGGATCGGTCTTGAGGCTGTCCTGTCCGGTGCTGATATGATGGGTCTTAGCTCTGTGAGGCCGATCCGGATCGAAAACGCTGTAAACTGAGAAGCCCAGTAGCACAAACAGCACGAGGCCCAACAAGATATTTCTGCCAGGGTTCATGATTTCTCCATGGGGTTTGATTCTGTCAGCTCAGCCGGATGATAATGGATGTGGACACTGCGAAGGGAGCTGTCGAAGTTGTTCAGGAGCGCGGCTTCCACGCTGTGGGCGATTTTATGGCCCTCCTCAACGGCGATCCGACCATTCACACCGATGGTCATATTGATCGTGAAGTAAGGTCCAAAGCGGTGCACGCCAAGCTCTTCAATGCGGCGCACACCTTCCACCCGCAAAGCCAGAGAACGGACGAGTTTACCAAATTCGGGGTCTGGGACGCTGTCCATCAGCTCTCCCGAGGAATCCATGATGATCCCGATTCCAGTCTTGATGATGTAGATGGCCACGATTGCACCGGCCGCCGGGTCCATCCAGAAATATCCCAACTGGCCCAAAACCACGCCAATGATCACCGCAAGGGATGCCATGATATCGTTCAGGTGATCGTTTGCCAGGGCGCGGATGGTGGGATTGTTGATCCTTCTGCTGGTCCTGCGCGTGAAGTGGTAAAGGTAGAGCTTCAAAGCCAGGGTCCCGATGGCTATCCAGAGGGCCAGTATGGAAGCGGAACGCCCTACGGTGTATCCACTTAGCAGGTCAAAGACCTTGTTGATGCTGTCCCACAAGATAGCGATCCCGGTGGTGAGGATAAAGGCGCCCACCACGATGGCGGAGATGGTCTCCAACTGACGATGTCCGTAAGGGTGTTCGGCGTCGGCAGGTTTGCGGGCCTGGTGCATAAATATCTTTACGGCAACGTAATAGACCACGTCGGAAGACGAGTTGATGCCGTCTGCCAGCAAAGCTGACGAGTGACCCAGGATTCCGACAAGCGTTTTGGCAAAGGAGAGCAGGATGTTTGCCCCCAGTCCCAGGTTTACCGTGGTGGTCGTAAGTTTATCTCTTTCAAGCATGTGTCAATTCCATAATGTCTATCAGGTCCAGCTGGGGGAAACTGGTCCTGAGCCGTGACCTGAAGCGCGCGGCGTCTTCACTGGCGAGGCCCACTCCCTCGGAGTTGATGGCAAAGCCTTTGAGCCTGAAGGGAATAAGTGTCGTTAGCTCAACCCGCTCAGCCAGCCTCTGCAGAGACGATATATCCAGCTTCAGGCAATCGGGATGACGCAGGACGAGGGTGTAAGGTCTTTTGGGCAGCAGGCTTAACAGCGCGTCCAGACTGCTGTTGGTGACGGCCCCGGGGATATAAAGTCGGCTGGAACTGAGGTTGTTTCTGAGCATTTTATCCAGTACAGATTCTTTGCCGGATAGGGTTTGCAGGCTGGTGCTCTGCCAGGTACGCCCATCACTCGTGAGCAGTTCGTCGCTGCCCAGCAGCAGCTTATACTCGTCCGGACCGGTGTCGAAAACCGGCAACGCGGCCAACCGCAACAAGCGTTTCAGTTCCGTCTCCAGCTTAGCCGGATTTCCATATGAAGCGCCTAATACCAGGACTACGGCATCTACATCCGGGCTGAGGGCGATGGATTTACGGTCCAAAGAACCATCCACCAGGATTTTTCCGGCTCCCAGAGCAAGCATTTTCCGGCTGAGCTCAATCTGGTCCACTACTGAAGCGGGACCGGTGATCATGGTATCCAGTCTGTAGAGGCTGCGGGCTATCCACAAAGGGCGTTGGGGGTTTGATAACGATGCCTGAATTTCCACCTCTCCACCCAGGGAGTCCAGGGCCATGGCATCACAGCAAAAAAGTGTGTTGGCAGGGAGTTTTACGGCAGGTTTGGCGGTGTTGAACACGCTATCCCGCTCCTCACCATCGATGCCGGTGGAAAAAACTCCGAAGCGGATCTTGGATTCAAAAACGTCCCCGTATGCGTTTTTATCACTACAGGCCCTCAGCAAATGGTTCAAAAGAGAAGTCTTGCCGGCGTTTTTGCAGATTCCGACGATGGCGATCACTCTCACGCCATCGTCGGAAATCCAGGCAAAGCCCATAGGCGTTACGCGTTACGCGTTACGCGTTACGCGATACCCGCGGCTCAAGCGTTGAATCATCTCTCATGGTCCTATATCTCATTGTGAAACGTGACCCGTGACGCGTTACGCGTTACGAGATTATTGTTTACGCCGCAGATTCCGTCTGGTGTCGGCCGGTCCGATGGAGACTTTCTTGCCTCGCAGCAGACTCATGACGCCATCACTGGAGCGGCGTTCTTCAGGGCAGAGTTCGCGGTAGTTATCATCTTTTTGAGCTTCGTATCCAGGCTCGGTGTAGGAAGTTATAAAGCCTTCATAATTTCGCAGGATCACCCGGCCCGGCATCTGGGATATGATGTAATTTGGCATCACGGGGATCTTGCCACCACCACCTGGAGCGTCCACCACATAGGTGGGAATGCAGAGCCCGGAGGTGTGGCCGCGCAGGGATTCCATGATTTCGATGCCTTTTGCGATGGGGGTCCGGAAATGAGCGATGCCCTCTGAAAGGTCGCATTGATAGATATAGTAAGGACGCACGCGATTGCGGACCAGCTTGTGCAGCAGTTGTTTCATCACGTCCACGTGGTCGTTGACGCCTTTCAGCAACACGCTCTGGTTGCCCATCACCACTCCGGTTTCGGCAAGGCGGGCCAGGGCTTTCACGTTATCTTCCGCCAGCTCGTTGGGATGGTTGAAGTGAGTGTTGAGCCACACAAACTTATACTTGCGCAGCACGCCCAGGAGGCTGTCTGTGATCCTTTGAGGCAGCACGACGGGCAGGCGGGTACCGATGCGGACAATATCCACATGGTCGATCTCAGCCAGCTTGCCCAGCACTTCATCGAGACGTTCATCTCCCAAAGTGAGGGGATCCCCACCGCTGAGGATCACATCGCGAACTTCTTTATGCTCTTTGATATACTGGATGGCCTTGTCAACGTTTTCACGCGGCATGGGGGCATCATGTTCACCGGCTTTCCTGCGGCGGGTGCAATGACGGCAATACATGGCACACTGATCGGTGAGCAGCAGCAGCACCCGGTCCGGATAGCGATGTGTCATTCCAGGCACCGGAGCATCGGCATCCTCATGCAGAGGATCGGCCATATCCACATGGCTGATATTGCCTTCCGCGATTCTGGGGATGGCCTGCAGGCGCACCGGATCATTGGGATTAGAGGGATCGATCAGCGAAAGATAGTAGGGAGTGATGGCCATGCGGAATGAGAAAACGGAACTGTCGGCAACGGCTTTTTCATCCGGCAGCAGCTTGATATATTTGCTCAGGGTGTCAAAATCCGTGATGCGGTTGCGGAGCTGCCAGTGCCAGTCCTGCCACTGCGCATCGGTGGCAATGCTGCGAATAGGTATGGTGAGCTCCCGCTCGCCAGAAATCTTCGCGGGGTTCATAAATCCTCCCTCAATCGGTATAACGTTCTTTAAAGAGTTTCATCAGCACAGGGTTGCGACGTAGCAGGTCGATAGAAATCATGGCGTGATGGTGGGCATAGCCGTTTCCCAGGATCATATCCACATCCGCGCCAATCCCTTCCGCACCCAAAGCTGCTTTGGTGAAAGAGGTGGCCATCGAAAAATAATAGACGATGCCGCGATCTTTGCAAGCCATGATGGTGGGCAGCTCGGTATCTTCCACATTCACCACGTTGATCACCACATCGGCCATCTTGCCATCGGTGAGCTTTGAGACTTCTTTCTGGATGGTGATGGCATCAGTGGCGCTGGCAATGATCACTTCATGGCAACCGGTTTCCAGACAGGTGGGGACGTAGCTCTGATTGCGCACCACGCCGATCACTTTGCCGGATATTCCAGCCCGTTCTCTGGCCACGGCGTTGCAGAGGATACCGCTTTTACCATTGGCTCCAATGATCACAACCGTGTCACCTGGTTTCACCAGCCTTTCCACCTGAGCGGGAGCTCCTGCCACATCCAGAACCGAGAGGGCCAGATTTTCGTCCATGTCGTCCGGCAGCTTGGCATAAATGCCGCTGCTAAACAGGATGGCCTGACCTTCGATCTCCACCTGATCTTTATCGAGCAGCACTTGTTTGATCTTGTTGATCTTGAGGGGGGTGAGGGAAAGCGACACCAGGCTGGCGATTTTATCGCCTACTTTGATCTTGTCTTTCATTTCAAACTTGTCGCCAATCGCGGCCACCCGGCCAATCAACATTCCACCGGAACCGGTGTCTTCATTTTTGTGTTTGCCGGTGCGGGTGGTGAGGTCAATAGCATGCTCCGCGAAGGCCTTTTCAATGTCAGTGTGACCCTGCGCGACCAGTTTATTTTTGATCTGATGAAAAGACGCGCTGTCCACGTTGAGACGAATCACGTCGATGAGCAGCTCGTTATCCCAAATCTCGCTCATGTCGTTGTTCAAAATTCTGGCCGGTTGGGGCAATACACCCTGCGGCTCAATTACGCGATGTGTTCCATAACGGCATCCGCCTGTCTTCATTGGTATCTCCAGTTCTGCTTTATTTTATAGTTGATTACACTCATAAAGATTAGTTCTGCCATGATTTTGGAGGCTCTGCTTTTGTCAATGCTTTTACGGGGAGGAACTCAGTCCCGGCATGCAAAAACTGTCCCATGCCTTATCTTGGGTTTGCTCGCCTGCATCACTTTCTATTGACGAAATCGCCCCTCCAATATTGTGGGGCTCTAAATCACCCCATTCCAAAGGAATAAAATGCGGAAAATCAAGAATATAGCCATTATCGCCCATGTGGATCATGGCAAAACCACCCTGGTGGACGCGATGTTGCGTCAGGCCGGGGTGTTTAGAGACAATGAACGCCTGGTGGAGCGGGTTATGGACTCCAACGACATCGAAAAAGAGCGCGGAATCACGATCTTTTCAAAGTGCGCGGCCCTGGAGTACAAAGGCTACAAGATCAATCTGGTGGATACCCCGGGTCATTCAGATTTTGGCGGGGAAGTGCAGCGCATCATGAAGATGGTGGATTCAGTACTATTGTTGGTGGACGCCTTTGAGGGCCCCATGCCCCAAACCAAGTATGTGCTCAAAAACGCTCTGGACCTGGGCTTGCAGCCGATCGTGGTGATCAATAAAATAGATAGGCCCAATGCCCGGGCTTACGATGTGTTGGACATGATCTTCGAGCTCTTTCTGGAGCTCAACGCCACGCATGAACAGCTTGATTTTGCCGTGATTTATGCTTCCGGCAAAGACGGATACGCGGTGGAGGATCCCAACGACCAACCCCTCAATATCTTCCCGCTACTGGATATGATCATCAAGGAAGTGCCGGACACCGCTGGTGATAAAAAACAGCCATTCCAGATGCTGACCTCGGCCATCGAATATGACAATTATCTGGGCAAACTGGGCACTGGAAAGATCCACAACGGCACCGTCAAAACCGGTCAGGAAGTGATGTTGATCAAACGCGACGGCAGCATTATCCCCTACAAGGTCAACGCTCTATTCGTATATGAAGGAACCAACAAAAAGGAAGTCAAACTTGCCTATGCTGGAGATATCATCACAATCGCCGGACTGGAACAGATAGACATTGGCGAGACCATCGCCCATGAAGACAATCTCGTCCCCCTGCCCAGCATCAACATCGACGAACCCACCATTGCCATCGAGTTTATCATCAACGATTCCCCCTTCCTGGGCAGAAGCGGTAAGTGGGTGAGTTCCAACAAGATCTGGGAACGCCTTCAGAAAGAACTGCAGACCAACGTCTCATTGATTGCGGAAAAGACAGAGTCCAGCGACACCTTCATCGTGAAAGGCAGGGGTGAGCTGCAACTCTCTATCCTGATGGAAAATATGCGGCGGGAAGGCTATGAGTTTCAGGTCTCCAAGCCTCAGGTGCTCTTTAAAGAGAAGGATGGCAAGATCACCGAACCGATCGAACTGGCCATGATCGATGTTTCCGAGGAGTTTGTGGGCACCGTGATCGATATGATGGGTGGCCGTAGGGGTGAATTGATCCACA